>Ga0210059_1001367_pt1 | contig 36453 bp, 27 predicted proteins | sample Ectturendosymbi2_FD_188042 | JGI IMG/M metagenome (GOLD analysis project Ga0210059, IMG submission 188042) | Ecteinascidia turbinata endosymbiont from Florida, USA - Sample 2 (SPAdes) (version 2) | ecosystem: Host-associated > Tunicates > Ascidians > Unclassified | place: Key West, Florida... | reverse complement strand
TAGTTGAAACTCTGGTGAATGGTCTTCCATAAACTGAATAATGTGTGGTTGTAATTTGAAATAAATAGCTTTTTAATCAAAGTCACAATTGAAATTTTCATGGGTACACATCTTTTTGGGTCACCCTGTACAAAAAAACGAGTTGAATAGAATTACATATATTCATAAAATTCTTGAAAGCCTCAAAATGTCGGAATTTTTTGGCATCTAGCAAAATTTTTTTTTATTGTTTCCTACAACAAATTAGAAATTTGCCACATATATAAATCCAGACAAATGCTTTTATTGAATTATTGCTTCCATTAACAAGTATTGCTGCGTCTTTACATCGAAACTTCCTTCATGAGCATACTGTAGAACAGAACATCACAAAACACTGCAACGCATGCCAAGCTATACCATCCAGCTAAAGTATACCGTGAGGTATTTCGACTCTTCTTAGGGCTGGTGCCCTCGCAAACCTCCCCTGAAAAAAATCGGGCATGAAATTAAATGAATGAAAGAGATATCTTTCACATTATAAACCATTGCCCATCTTTTCTTCAGCATTAGTCTGCAGTTTCACATTAACCATGAAAATGTTTCTGTGGTTTATTTCTGCTTGTTTTGAACTGTATTTGATTTTTTATTACATGTGCAAATCAACAGGAAGTGCAAAATATTTTCTGACGTCCACAGATTTCGCAAGTGCTTATATGTTGTTTCGAACCATGACATTGCAGCAGAAAAGGTTCTGTTTCAACTGAAATACGGAGATGGCATTCTGCTTATGTTTTCAATTTCTCGGTTTGCGGACGAATTATGTCAAAAGCACTTTTTCCTTATTGCGCATTCTAACGTGGCTTACTTTCACCGTCGGTGCAGGTACGTATCAAGTACACTTTGGTCTATTTCCGTCGCGGTTGTTAACATTTCAAATTCTATTTGAATAAGGACTGAGGATGCGTAAGTTTACATGAAATCGATTTCCTACAAAAACTTTGCTGATCGATTCCTTGCTTACACCCATCGTGGAAAGTACATACTTGAATAAAGATATGTGCAAGTTTGAATCATCGCAAAAAGACGAAAGCAAAAGGCAGTCGACTGATTCCTCGAAAGCATACAGAAACACTAGTGTTTTTAAGTATAGTCAACTATTCACACAATTCAATGCAAGTTTAACTGCACACTCAAAATCTTCACTATTGAGCTAGGTTGTTGTTCGTGTCAAAGTTCACAAACGTACATTTCAAGCAGTAGTTGTTACTGTGTCATTTATTGTGATTCAAATCATTTTTCTGTGAAAAACGTTCATTGCGTTAACTCAAAAAGAAGTTTGCTGAGGGGACGTTTTGCTGTTGCTGCCGCTTCTGAGCTGATGATCTTGAAGCGCATTTATGTTTCTGTTGAGCAAAATCTCTCTCTTTTGCCATAATAGTTGCAGCTGGAGATATGTAAAATTCATGCTTTAAATATCTGTGTGATTTTATAAATAAAGAGTACATGGATTTGCAAAGGTGCATCACAGAACCTGCATTTGTATTCAAATATCTTCAAATACTTTACCTTTATGTGAAACGTAAATCCTATAGGCTTGGGCAAACTACAACTTACGGAGCAGATACGGCCACTTAAGCGCTTTATTCCTTGACTTGTCTATTTTTTTTAATAAAACCAATCCATGTAACTTTCATATGCAACTTTTGGTTGTTGGCCCATACAATCCATCTTCTGCCTGCCCCTGTGCTACAGTAGAATTAGTCATCTCGAATTGCATCACATGCTGTATGAGAGGGAATTCCAAATGTATCAGCAATTAATTTATCAAAATCATGACATTACCACAAAAAAGCCAGAGAAGTAATTTACAAATTTCAAGATCATGCAGAACATACTCAGTTCAACAATGGGTCATTGTGTGTTTCGTGTACGTTGTAAGTCATTGTATTGATCTGCTACTTGCAGATTTTTAAGTTTTTTGCAGCATTTTTGCGCCAACCCCTGCTCTTTCCAGGCAAATGTTGCTTATGGCAGTCAAGCAGTGTAGGTCTTTAATGGCACCTGCGATGGTGATGCCATTATTCTAATGTAAGGTTACGGGTACTGTTTCAGCCTGGTTTGATGACGTTTCCTAGTTATCCAGTGGCAGCTTGTTAAATCTCGTCCATTCAAAAGTTTTCATAAGGTTCCAAAATGACTTTTTCAATGCTGTGAGTTTGTTGTCACTGATACAAATGCAGTCCCATTAGCAACAAGCGTATGTACTTTTGATGCGTTGCTCAAATCAATCATTTGTGGCAATTATCGGAAAAACCACCACTGACTACGGTTCGTTGTGAGCCAGGGCAGTCCAACTGATTCCAGTTTAGGGCTTTCTGTCTTGCAAATAGCAAACAAAATTTGCAAGAAATATCATCAGTATAAAATTAATCTAGTTTCAACCAAACGAAAAATACAACACGGTCAAAAATATCGTAATCCTTTTGGACAAGTTCGGAAGACAGCACAAATGAATATTTCGTTTTCCGCGTTTCACAAGGCATTTTGCATATATGGCATACAGCTTCAAAATTACCTCATATTGACAACTCACAACTAAATTGCATCTTAAGTGTAACTGACACATCATTTTTGTCTCTTTTTTACGTCATATTTTCATAATTTGAGAAACCTTGAATGGAAAAGCTCATTGAAATTCCCGTGCGAAATTGCAATGACCGATTGGAATTGCCGATTACGTGAATTTCATTTCTCGTTGCATGAAGTCACTTTTTGCAGATGGTGATTGCAGGAAGCGATCCAACTCTGAAACATCTTGGCAGTTTGTTGTTAACTGCCCTGCTGGCTGTGAGTCAATAACAGATGAACTGTGGGGAACAAATGTCTATAGCACGGATTCGTACGTCTGTGCAGCTGCCATTCACGCTGGAATTATTTCGTGTAAGTAAAGATGTAGGTGCTGTTTGTCAAAAGGAATAAAACGAAATTAACTAAGCGATTTATCAATTGGACAAAACTTTTACGATTCCCACTGACGCCACCCCGATTGTTTTAAAAGAACTAAATCGTGCGTCAAACTTATGTTAAAAACAAAGGGTTTCAAGGAAAACGTCACTGCGTAAAGCTTCAGAAACATATACAAAACGTTTTCTTCCAAATCATTTTATTATCATAATCCAACAATAGTGTGTTCTATGAAGCCTGGGACCCACTTTTTGTTTTTCCATGAAACCAATACCAACGCAAGCACATATTTTGATTAGAAAACATGGTGTTTGTTTACAAACAGAGCGTCAGTTGATTATGAGAATATACAATGCAAGTACGCGAAAGATCTTTGACTAAAAAAGAAATCACTCATTGAATAAAAAGAAATGAAAGGTTAAACTATGTTTCAGACGCTGGTGGGCAAGTTTTGGTGTTTCATGCTAACAGAGAAGATTCATTTTTTGGTTCCACTCGCAATGGTATCAAGAGCAAGTCTTGGAGTGGCCACTCCGATTCCTTCCAATTCACCGAACCATTCCACTATCGAGGTGTTGTCACTTTGTAACGAGCGCCTTGCAATAGTTCTCGCGCGTACTACTTCGATGCAAAATCACTGTTTTTCTTTGTCATAAAGAACTAAACATATTGCCACAGATCCAACAGCTTTCGTTTGCGCTTACAGAAGCAGCCTGTTTGTTAGGCATGGCCATTATGTGTGGCTTCGCTTTTCAGCAGTTCATATGTAATGGCTCTGCTGCTAATACATTTTCTTTCATAGGACCGTTCATTGATAGTTTGTGGTATTTTGAAACGCTTACCAGCTAAAGCAAAACACATTGTTTACTGACCAAGCAAAACGGATAAAGACCTTACTTTTAATTGCGTGCAATGACAAACTTAATTTTGAAGATTCAGTTCACTTTTTTGGTAACAAACAGAGAGCTTTAGCAACATACATCATCCTTTAGGCATGTACACACTACCAGCTCCATGCTTTCTGGATTTCCGTCCCGAGCGTAATTCAAATATTGTGTATACTTTTTTGCACAGTATATTTAATTGAACAAAACCATCACCCTGCATGAGCTTTTAGGCCAGGTCCGCAGCCAGCTGATATTTTCGTGGAGCAATGATCCCAACTTGTTGTTTTACCTGACAACTTCACACGTACAGTATTTGAAACTTTCACTGTGTGCAACCCCCTTATCCTGGTTAGAGCAGACATATTGCAGTGTATGCGATTTGCCTAAAAATAATATCAAATATGATCATGAAGTACAGAAATACGGAAATGATTAGTAATGATGAATCTTGTTCGGGTGCTTGCGGAAGTGTGAGTTAAGTGTTTTACCTGCAAACTGTAGCTAATAACTAATTTTTGAAAATTCAAAGTTTCGATGCCTTGACCCTCTGACGGCCGCAGAGCCACGCTTTGACGTAGTGACCAGACATCACTTTTCTGATGATAACGCGCTACATGGAACATCTATTCTACATCACAGTCATGGACATTAACTCAGCAAAGTATATGATAACAAATTTTGTGTTCATTATATTCAATTCTTGACAAGATTGCTACAGCGTATTTCTGTAGAATACATGCTGAACTACATTAGGTATATCGTTTCAAAGCAAGCTTGCTTCTGCATTTGTCTTAAGTATGGTCTCAGCGAAAGGCTGACAAACTCAAATAGTCAATTATATGTTGTTTGGAAGTCTTTTTGTTTTACAATACCTGTGCAATGTTTTCACAAAAAAAGTAAATTACCATTTACGCAACAGAGATAAACTTTCAGAGGTTTTTCGAAAGCCTTTAGTAGGATAGATCCTTTTGAATGAAAAATTTGTTGTGGAAGGAAGCTAAAGGCATTTTGCATATATCAATTTATGCTTATCTCGATCATTATGAGATGCTTACCCTCTTTTTAAGAGAGAAATAACAATTTTCATTATTTAAGAAATATCAGTTTTCATTATTGCTAGCGCGGCGAATGAATTCTCAAATCAATATCCTGCTTGAATGAAGTCAAGCGTTTCAGATATTCGTCTACATCAGCTGGGGATCTCCAAACGTTGTTGTCCGACGACAGCCACAAAAGCTGTTCGGGAGCCGGACATAAACTCCTGGGTCAAAATAAAACATGTCAAAACATGCATGTTGTTTACCAATACCCGTACATTGTTTAACAAGAATGGTGTGCCTTCTTTGACTTTAGCATATTGGGAAAATAAAACTTCAGATGGGATATATCTAATATGAAAGGCCTCAGAATGCGCCAAAATATCAGGTAAGGTTAGGCCAACCTGCAGAGCAGTAAATAGTTAGTCAACTGACGTTCATGTGGCCGTCTCACGTATTGACATTGTGGGTATGTTGCATTCTACCACATGAACAAATGTTTCGTATAAATATGCTACCTTTGATTGAAAAAGTGTCTTTGCTGGGCAACTGAAATCATTTTGAGGGCCATAATTTTGACCTACATCAACATCATCTTTCTATTTTGCCCGCCACTAATGTCATACGGAAAAAAGTAAGCGGCGTGCTACGCAGCGTAGCTTGATCAAACCAATGCAACGCAGAAGCAAATTTTTGATGACGCACTATGGTGCATCAGCGTCTATTAACGGTTGCTTTGTAACAGCAATCTTGTCGAAATTAGTAATCACAGGATTTCCGGAGCTCCCCGCGGTGAATCTGCAGATAGCCCGTTGCACTGTGTTGCTATCAGCATAAGACTAGTGCTTCTAGAGACTGGTATGCGAGAGCATCAGGCCGAGGACACTTGCAGTCCCAAAAGCTGGGCATGAGGCACTTCAATTTATTAAATTCCATACCATGAAGGACAGGAACAAGCAGCTGCATAACACACGCAACAGCCTCTATCGCCTACCTTCGGACAGTAGCAAATCGAATGTGTGTCTTCGCAAATCCACGATAATTCTTTTTCGACGTTGCACGTTCGCAAGATCGCAAGCTTTTAACCGCATAGTGCGTGTTGATCGTGGGGTGTAACCGGCGCCAAAGGCGCAATGACTTCGCGATCTCTTTCGTTTGCAGCAGTTGCCCATGGTTATCATGCAGGTGGATCGCCGGCAGGTTTTTGCGGCGTGTTGATGCAATAGGGATGAATCTTTGCACCACGCGTCATTTTCAGGAGCTTTTGTAGCAGATCTTTTAAATTATATTTGACGCTGTCAGTGCTACAAAAAATATTTGAAAAATACGGAGATGTTGAGTGAAAAACATAAAAATATTTTTGTGTCAATTGAATTCGTATCTGAGGAAAGCGCAGTTCAATGCTACTATCATCTTTTCAGATATAATCATATTTCTACTGTAATTTGCACAATCAATATTTTGCGAAATTTCATCCCTTTCATTTCATGACAACCTCACGTAAATTTACGCTTTGATCTAATCCTTATTACACACGTATTGCGTCAAGCGTACGTCATTTGAGCCTGCGTCAGAAGCGGGAAGGTCGCTGCTTCTCAGTGTTTGCAATGCGTCACCCAAAGATGCTGACTCCGTTTTGTCGAATTTGTGGTTAACATCCAAATGGTCATAGAAAAAGCAACGCTCCTCGCCCAGTCTTGAAACACCCCTCGTTTTCCGCACCCTGTTAACATTGCTCGTTATGTTTATTTTTATTCCTCTAACCTGTGCGTTAAATCTTCTTGTTTTACTTACCTGTGTACTTTGCGTTTCAGCCAGAAAAACAGTAACTTCGTATGTTTCGGCAATTTGCAAACAATGGGACCATATTTGCCGAGATCATATTCATCCACAATATCCACTACTCTCATTAATGCAGGAATCGTTTTTTTGCGCCAATAGGTTTTTGGTATTGTGATGTCACGAGGACGAACCTGTGGCATTATTGTGACGTGCAAAATAATTCATTTGCCAATTTTTGTTGTCTTTTCAAGCATGTACACGAAAATCCGCATTTTATGATGTCTTGATTGATTTTCCAGCGCGATCAGTGGGCGAATTGTGCCCAAAATGGCCTCGAAAGCAAGTGCAATAACTTTCCCGATCTTTCGTGTGTTTAATTAAAGCTTTTTATGGGGTTTCGTGCCAACGTGGTTGGAGCTCTATTTCTCAGAGCTTAGAATTACGTGGCATATAACTCGTACCTGTTTGTTTGAAATCACAAAAAAAAACTTTGACTGCTTTGGCGGAAGATTTTTACGATTCACGGAAGTTCTTTTCAGATGTAAAAAGAGTCTCATTTAATTTGGGCAATGTCTTCACAAGATCAAAAGGCTACGGTTCTTTTCATCTTGCTAACTCCATTACGAGATACCGAAACAATGAAGACATCCTTTACATATGGTGGAGGATCAACGATATATATGTCAGCTCGTATACTCCGACCAGCAAATGTCAAAACAAGACGATTACTTACGGAAGAACATCTTGTATTCAAATCCAAAGGACCGTGAGAGCAGCTTTTCATTTCAACAAACTTTTCACCAACATGAATGTGACGTTCATTACAGCTGGTAGACAACGTCAATTTCATGTCATCGCTGCAGGTGATATACAAATGTATAAAAACAACGCTTTTCTCATACATCCTCAGCATTTTATTTATATTTTAGGGTAAAAGGTCAACATATGTTAAATAAAAAAGAATTCTTTCAACGTTTCATGCTTTGTTGTAAGAACAAGCCTTGTTTCATATGAAGCTAATGACGAAATTCGTTCAGACGTTAACAATTTCGAAATTAAAAATTTTTAAAACATCCATTGTTTGACACTTCAATCGCCGCTTGTCTGGAAACTTGCCCAAGCGCAGAACGCCGGCCCACGATATATTCGTGGCTGGCGTGCGATATACTCGTACTTCGCTTCAAATGCCAACCGTTGAGCGCCGGGACGTATGTTTTCTTCTAGAAAGTACGAGCATTTCGTACAAGTCTCTAGCAACCAGAAACATGTGTTTATAATGTTCGTTGACGTACGGTGTGGTCAGGAGAGCATTTCAAAGCAACCGTAGTTTATTTTGCCTGCAACCATGGTGGTTTTGCCTGCAGTCAAGCACGCGTTTCGCCGAGTGCGGAATTAAGATCGGCCTGCTGTAACCCGAAATAAGATCGGAATAGTTCGGCATATGGTCGGCGTAAGATCGGACTGTTGTACACTGAAATATGTCTCGTCAATTGCATTTCATTTCGAACGGTTTCTAATGTGGATAAACAATCAATCAAAAATTTTCCTACAGACTTACAACCTATCGTGTAGGGATTTGATTATTTTTATTTGAGCATACATAATTTTTCGGCAGCAAGAAACTGCTTCAGCCGTGTTTTCGACGCTGCTTCAGAAACATTCGCACTTGACAGATTTCAAATGAGACGTTAGTGTGAAGCATTTGTGAACGCATGCCAATGCAGAGTGCATAAATAATTACTTTAAAACTTTTTTACTGAGTTATAACATAACATGTAGCGATTTGACTATTTTTGCTTGAGCATAAATATTTAGTTCGGCAGCAAGTAAATGCTTCAGACGTTTTTTCGACGCTGCTTCGCAAACATTCGTTCTTGGCAGATTTTGAACCACCGTTTAGGTAAAGCATTTCTGAACGTATGCCAGTGTGATGTGGATATAAAAATAATGTAATCATGTAGAGAGTTGACAGTTGTAGCTGCTCCAAAATTAGTTTATTTTCAACAGCAAGTAAATGCTGGAGCCTTATGTTCGGCGCTGTTTCAAAAATATTCGCGCTTGGCGATTAGCCCTGATTCGCAAACATTCGCACATGGCAATGCGCGCTGCTTTACAATCATTCGCACATGGCAGTCTTCAAATGGCCCATTAGTGCAAAGCCTTTCAAGGGCAGGAAACGCATCGCGAAGAATAACACCCGTTGATTTGCGAAAAAGCAGTAATTCAGTGATCGCGGCTTGTGAATTTTTTGCTGCTTCCCAACAATACAAATCAATGGAGATTAAGAGTTCAACAGAGAATAAACGTTGCTGTCAACAATAGCTCGCATTGCACCCTTGCCCCTCGTCCTTCACCATCGCAACAACGCCAAGCACCTGAATGTGCGTGCATAGCTTTTTCACAAATCTCAAACCATATTTAGGACCAGCTGATGAAAATGTTGTAGTTTTTTCCTCTCGTTTCATGCACTACCATCTTGACATGAGGCCGCTACAAGGTAATCACAACATGTTCTGTGATATTCACATTTTTTCCGCAACAACAACAACAGCAGAAGCGTTACATGTCAGCGTCCAAGAGTTGACAATTGCTGAATGCTCAGGCCACGTGCAAGTAAAATTTTGCGTTGTTTTTTGTGTAAACAAAATTTCATGCGAAATTAAAACTTTGCGTGTTTTTCGTGGTACAATGTGTATAATAATATTTTTTCGTAGTTCAGTTAGTGCAACGAGCAAGTAACTGCTTCACCTGTGTGTTCGATGATGTTTGACAAACATTCGTTCTTGACAGATTTCCAATGACCCGTTATTGTAAAGCATTTAGAACATCCCAAAATCTTTTATGCAACGTTCGCATATATTTTTAAGGTTAGAGCTTGGCGACCGTTAAGACATTTTAAAAGACCGCAACTATTTTATCTCAATACCGAGGTGATCGTTAATGAGGTTTACTGTAATTTGAGAGACGTTAGAAAAAATTTAAGAGACCGTTTCGGTACCTCAAATCGCCCTAAAAATATTGGCAACGTTTATAACGCTTGCAGGTCTGCAGCACTACTTTGGTGCAGCTAATCGCAGTCAGCCACAAACGTTTTAGTTAGGCTTTGCTTCTGATGAAGTTCTACGCATTATTATTACTGTTTATCTGACCTTTCACTAAACTTGTGTCATTTTGTAACACGTTCATACCTGAGATTTACGAGGCCATTTAACGAAGCGCAACCACATTAGTGTGAAAAGTTTCCATTTGCATTTCCAGTCACACTAACGTTGACATAACAGAAATATGAACAATATGCTGTCGCTATAGAAAATTCCTTTGCGTTGTTTTTTCTCGTTAGGTTGCCCTTCCTATTATCATCAGTGGTGAAGATACCCAGAGAGCAAAGTTGCCCTATTTTTGGAATTAATTTCAGTAACAACTCATAAGAACAAATTATTGAGCTGTTCACTGCAACGTGTCACAAAGATGAACTGTTTCAGTGCAACCAACAACCAACAATAACGAGTGAACACTTGCACAATGTTTCCTAAACTGTTGATAACATCTGGTTTCCTGATAATATTATGCAAATCAGCACTGTCTTCCGGAGAAGATGAGGAGAACAATGGTCCCATATCACAAAGTAGCTTGCAGTTCTATGAGTGAAAAGGGGCATTTGAACTACATTTTAGGTTTTGTCTCTGTACTGTTAATGAGTAAAATAAGTTATGACTTTGTTCTTTTAATCAGTGGATAATCTACTGCATAGCTTTGGTTTCAATAATGACCTTTCACTGGATATCGGTGAATTAGTGGCAAATGTTTTTTCTCAACTGGTACCTAAGTATGTTTTGCCGAAAACACGACACAAAATTTGTCAATTCGGCAGTGTCTTGACACTTTTTTCTACTGTATCATACATTTTAAAACCTCAGCTATTTCAAACATTTGGCACGGAGCAATTTTCTCTGCATTTGAGAAGCATGTTATGTTTTCGAATATTTTGATTTTGAAGAAAACATATGACACTTGTTGAGGTCAACCTTAAAAACGCATTAGCTGTTGTTTAAGTTGCTTTTAAAAAGTTACTCTGGCGGTCACTTCACCGGTTGCTTCTCCATGCACCACCAAATGCACTGCATCACACATTATAAAATCAGCCTTGCAGTGAAGTGAATACAACGTTAGCTTAACATAAGATAATGAGTAATAGATGAAACTTCGACGAAATTGCCACAGAAAGGTCTCCCTAGATTTTATTGCAGACCCGTATAGGTATGAGCAAAACGAAATAAATGCAACACAACACGCGCTTCAAAGGGATTCATCTCCAAATCGCCTGTTGCATTATCAAGAATTCGGCCATTTTCGACATCAAGAGCTAGAAATCTTTTTTCCGCTTAATCATTTCATCTTATTTGCACGTGTGCAACCATGAATGTTTGAGCGTCTCTTTCGCTGTTTTGCTTGCGCTGAAAGCTCAAAATTGTCCACCATGCAAACGTCAGACATGGCATTTCCGTGTATTGCTTCATCTGAAAGAGACCGCAATACGCTACCCCCAATAACTTTGTTTTGCTGTGGAATTAGGCTCAAACTAAAGTTTGTAGACGTAAGCTTATTTTGCAAGCTTACCATAAAAGGTATTGGCAGATATTTTAATATATTGGATAGTATAAAAAAATTACAGAATACCGTTCAGATCTTTGGCCTTTCCGAAAACTACTGCATTTGCGAAAACCTGTTATACAACTTACAGTAAAGTGTTTGTAATCAAATGAGTTTAAAATATTTATTTACTCGATTCCTTTTTTATGACTGTCCGTTAGTCTCAACAATTTGAAGAATCTTGTTTTAGATTGTCCTGGTTCTTTCAACACTGGCGAGCAAACTGTCCTGGTTTCTTCCACCAACAAAACATTTCAATCAAATGGAACGCTCACCTGCAAAAATGGTGGGACATTATTTTTCCAAAATGGTACAGCAACACTGAGCACTGCTGCAACCTGCTCCTCTGATGCAACATGGACTCATCAGAAAAATATCCAATGCTGGAAAGGTGAGTTTAGAACAGAGTCATTACTGAAAAGAAACCTATGATTTTGCGTTTACCATGTTTTATTATAGGATAGACAGTGGCGGATCCAAACGAGGCGTTTGGGAGAGGGTAGTCGTATAACGGGTCGCCAAAAAAATCTTCGCTTGTTATACCGATGATTTTCTTTGATAATCGTTGAGTATCACATAAAAGTATGTAAACTTTCGACGGACAAGAAAATTGGTATTTTTGTTGGTTGAAGTTCGCGATCTTTCAGGAAATCACCAGGAAATATAAAATACCTAGAGCTGCTCATATCCCAATGCTAGATTTTTGTCATGAATATTTCAAATTAATGTTTCAAATTAATCAAATATACGAATACGAACCAGGAAAATTTATGTACAAAATTGTTCGCAACTTCTTTCCAAGTTTTTTTTCCTGGTGTTATTCTCATATTAACGAAAGGCATAATTATCCTATTAGAATAGTTACTGATAACAATCTCACCACAACTTCATCTAAAAATCTCTAGCACGAAAATCTATACAACACGCAGGGCCAAGACTGGAACAATATTCCGAAAGATTTAAGAAATATATCATTCCTAATATTTTGTCCAACATACAAAAATACTCACTGGATCAAGTTATGCTGTAATATCTCGCTTTCCAATGCCTTATTATTTAGGAAATACTTCTTTTCATATTTGATTGTGTGCTGTGCTCCAATTCTGTTCAGTGTTAACGATTTCTTGACTACTAGTTGACGTAATGAATTTTTCACTGACGTAAAACCTGACAATATGAACGTGCTCTATTTTTCTCGGTGACCTCTTTTCAGATATTTACCGGAGACTCCCCTTTGATCTGCCTAATGTAGTAAATTACATTGTTGTCTGCTATCGTTTTTTAACGTGTTGCGTGTCTTTTCTTTAGGTGTTGTGTTTTGTTTACGTTGTCTACGTTTTGCGTTATTTATTTGGTTCCTTGTGGGGCCTGATTCGATGACCTTGGGGTCCCTCGCCCCATAACAATAAACTTCACCAGAGTTTAAACTCGCCTTCTATCATTAATGCACATAAATTATGAACCGGATCGAAAAATATGGGTCACCGGTTTTCACATGCTGAACAGCAAATAACAACACTGCTGTTGTCCGAAACAATCCCTTTACCCATGGATGTAGATTTTTTCCTAAGGGAGCAATAGTGGATTTGTTTAAAGAGGCAATAGTGGAATTGTCCAGGGGTTGGCCAAAAGGATTATTTGCAGGGATGTCAACAGTGATGAAACTTAATTTTACCAACTCGAAAGTAAGATAAAACATATTTCTACTAAGACGTTAATAGGAAAACATCAAATTTCAAAATCCAGGGGTCTCGTTCCCCATCGCTCCGACACCTGTACCTACAAAATGTATTTAAAGATATTCCCTAAACTGCGCGCTAGTGTTTGACACTGTTTTGGCTGTCCATAGCGATATCAGAAAAAAATCAAAGTCTGAAATGTATTTCCGACCTGATTAGAAGTAGAGCGGTTCTTCCTACACTAACACGTGACAACTGAAATCTCACGATAAGGGTCAAGCGAATAGGTAAAAGGCAATCATGTTTCCGGACAAACCTTGTGCGGCTGCATGCACATGGACACATGGACATTCTTGGTAAAGCGACAATTCCAATAGAACTAAATGAATGAAAGGCATTTGGCATGACATTGCTCCCACTTCAGGTAGCTCTGCTGGCTATCGTGCACAACAATCTCATGACCGCATGATAGGTTCACATTTGATCTAAAAGCATGTTTTCCTAAAGTACGTTTAGCGCCACTAATAAGAACTTTACTAGAAGTTTAATAAACTTGAAGACTGCTTCACATGCTCAGCCATTGGACTCCTGATGTGAAGATAAAAACATCAATCCCACTAGGTCAGAAAAGAAGTTGTTACACTGTTGAACAGTAACAAGACACTGACTGCCCAATGCCTGAGAATTTGCATTACATGATACATAAACCGAAAATTGTGATTGTGATGCATCTGCCCGTAAACATTTTTCTCACTTTTTCAGTCAGCACCGCTACAAATTTTACCAACCTAAAGATTGAAACTATTTATCGATGCACTGTTTATCTGTTGTAATTTAAGAGACTTTAAAGGCAAACAAGCTGAATATTGGCTGCGGACTTCAAAGTAGTGGCGTAACTGACAGGGGACACAGGGATGCGAACCGCCCCGCCCTCTTGGCAAGCCAAATGTATAAACGAGGCTCCACTTAGCTTATATTTCGGTATTTATTATTGTTTTGGTTTTAACTAGGTTGTTAGTTTTGCGCGATTTTCTGAATGTTTTCCTGTAATTTAGAGTTTTTGATTAGACACCCACATACGGATTTATTATCATTTCTCAACTTTTTTATGAATGTTGGTTGGTGGGACCCTTACAGTGGAAGCCGGGCCCCTTTTAGCGAAGTTTTTCCGCTGGCCCAAACTTCCACTTACGTCACTGCTTGAAAGGCTACGTACAGTTCGTCATTTTGTCATCTTCGGCGAACTGTATATCACAGCGTAAATGTTTACTACAACAGGCAGCCAGAATGAGGCCGAAAGGCCATGTCCTCCCCTTGAAACAAAATTGCTAAGATTTTTTCTGGTGCTTTATATCAATTTTCAACTATCACAAAATAAACGTAAGGAACAGTCGGACTCAAAACGACGTAAGTCACCGACGACGACGTTCATTGGCCCTGGCCGAACAAAATTCTTGGCTGCGCTCCTGAGGAACCTGCTATTTCGTGATACAAAGCGCTGATAATAGAGTTGAAAACTCAACGCTGATAACAAAGTTACTGTGTCAAAACAAACTACGAAGGTTTCGAATTTTCTCAGTTATCGCCGTTCCAGATAATGTAGCTTATTTGGAAAAGATATTAGTTACGTTCAACTGTTCTTTCAAATTTTCAGTTGCATGACCTGAACAAGGCGACGTTTATCTCTGCAAAATCTGTCCTATGCATACCCGTTTGCCTGCAAAGGCTACTTGCAAGTTTGCTGGACTCTTGCATCACCAATGTGTTTTCCATACTGCATGCATATTTTCACTACTGCCTCTCAATGCTGCCATCAGACATTAACGAAATCAACTGCTAACAAAAAATACCAACTTTGCACAGGCCATCGGCAAATCGTGAACAGTGCTATGTTAGTGCAAACGATTGTGATTGCCTCCGGAAAGTTGGGCATTTCTCATGCGGAAAAGAAATAAAAAAACAGTAGTATTATGACGAAAGAATAGCATTTTTGATGTTATTCCATAATAGACGCTGGATAAAATCCTGCACTTTTAAACGAAGTTAAGCGCTGTTTATTTTAATGGGGCGATGAAAGCTTCGCAAGGGGGCGCATGTACGGCAGCGTCATATTGTTAAAAAGAAGTAAATGCATTAGTTTTTATCATTCGTAGATTTATTATCATTTCACTATAAACGCCATAATCAAAACAAAGCGGACAAGGCAAAGTCTAGGAACAAACCAGAATGTGAAACTGACTTTTGATGTGCATCGTCTTCAACAAAGCCTGGATTGAATTCGCTCTCTTCCAAAAAACAGGTGCATCCTTCCTGTCAAGCAGGATAATGGCACACAAATTGTTTTTCTGTTTTTTGTGTTTGATTTTGAGGTTAGTTGAGACGCAAGTATTGTGCGCAAAGCTTCGCACGAGCGGCATGTGCGCAAAGCTTCGCACCGCGGCAGCAAGCAACAATAGCGATCATGCTCGCAATCTCTCTTATTATTGCTTGCTCGCGCCACGTATATATATTGTTATTCTTCGCGCACATCCTGTTCGTGGTGAATCACACAATCAACGTAACGCCACCGGAGAGGTTGCAACCCTATCAATGACTAACGTCAAAGGGCCGCTACTGAAAAAGGAACCTGTGGTTAAGAGCGTTTTTTTAATATCTGCTTCTAATTGATAGGCTCCAAAAAGGGGTGCATTTTTATCAAAAGGGCCACCATTCAATGGGGCGCGAGTTGCACCTCCCTGGATCCGCCACAAACCTGTAGATGTTTACAAATTAGTTCTTAATTTAACAGTCGACGCCTTGTGCAGTGCAATGCACAAAATGGATATTTTTGGTGTTGTAAACGAATAAATCAAGTTCGACAACTTTTCAATACAATCGTTCACATTGACTATGAAATCCATCCCATCTCGTTTGCATAGAAATTCCTGTGACACCAATGTCTGGATTAAACTTGTTGAAACAGTTTTCAAATAGCTAAAATGGCACTTTGTATCTAAACCGTGATGTCATAGCCTGGTCTATATTTACGAGCGAGAAACATGCTTTTTTACAAACAGTCATTTTAGAAAATGCAATTGAAAGAATGCTTACTACTGCGTTATTCTAAAATACAAACAAAAATCAATGTCAGTTGCTATTACATTTTTATATTTGGTTGATCGCGGATTCCACTAAAGAGCTATTGTATTTTTAGCCCCAACTGTTGCACTGAAAAGTACAGTTTCAATCTCTCGCATATCCGGGAAAGAAAACGATATTGCAAACATTACCTGCTCTGCTGTTGGTGGATTTCCTCAAGTTGCGCAATACAACTTATCTATATTCAACCAATGGTTCGCTCAGGTAGGATCAAATTTTATTTCTGAGTTCCTTATGGAATTAATCTCGAAAAAGAATGTCTAGAAATTCTGTTTTTGGTTGCCATTTGATATGCAAATGTGATTAATAAACAGTAATTTGCGATGCAAACGTCTGAAAAATGCTAAAATAGGTGGAATCGCTACAGTATCGCTTATTTGTTGATTTAGAAAACAGGAACGTTTGCCATTGAATTAAATCGAGAGTGGAATGGGAAATATGCAAGATGCTTTGCAATCACCCCTTACACTGTTCGACGCGGTGGAGGAGTTTCCGGTGCTCTCCAGGTCAATGTGCTGTGTAAGTTTTAGTTAAGAAAACCTCAGACATTTCGCTCAAAATTATGGATATCTTGAGAACATTTTTCAAAATTATGCACACATGAGAACATTTTTCTTTGCTAATGATTTAGAAACTAACAGTTAACTGCAGCATTTGTGCCTATGCCCTAAATCTGTGGTTACGTTACAAACAGTATCGAAACTACTATTTGTACAGTACACCATATTACTTGCTGCTTGGACTGGTTAGCTCATTTTGTTTTCTCTTTGACGAAACACTATAAAACCATTATTGCAGCGGGCTGTAGGTCACATTTCATTCTTCTCAGCATGCAACAACTCAAACAAGTTTCGTGAAAAATGGTTATGAACTTATATCAAACAAACGACAGAGCAAGTAACAGGGATTTTCCGTTTGGAATAGCATCATTGTCATCTAATGTCGCTGCAATCTTCACTAGATCCTACTGCACGTGCTAGATCAGGGGTCTCCAAACATATTTGTCTGAATGCCACAAAAGCTGTTTCACAGAAGTTGGAGGGCCGAATATAAATCCCTGTCCAAAATAAAAGAATGTCAAAACATGGATCTTGTTTGAAAACAAAACGATCTTTGTTAAAAAGAAAGTTGAAAGTGCATGGTGGCTAAATTTGGTTTCAGCTGGGATGTACTTCGTATTCACACAGACCTCGGATGGCTCCAGCATATCAGCTCAGGCTAAGCCAGCCTGAGCGCAGCAAATACTTAGCTAACTGACATTCACGTGACCTTATTACGTAATGTCATTTTTCTAGATAAGTCACATTCTACCACATTAACATTCTTTGTATATATGTTATTGAAAAAATGTCTTCACATGCCGGATGAAATGGCTTTGCGGGCCGAACATGAACCGCTGGCCGTAGTTTGAAAAGTGGAGACCACTGTGCTTGATCAAAAGTTCTCATGGAGCTGTTTCCACAAAGAAAATGTTCCTGGGTAATTTTTTTAAATTTGAGTGACTTGCAGCAGCCAATTAAAAAATTTTACAGATCCACCGCACAGAATAAACAATGAAACAACAACATGCCGTCCGTGGTCAGCAGGACAAAGTGGATCTTGTGCGATTACCTTCGGTTCAAACTCTGAAAACCATAGCATATCAGTTCTGAATAAAGGTAATTTTCTAAACAATAAATGCAAAAACATAAATACTTCAATGCGTTCTTAAAACTAGCGTTGTTTCAGGTCTTGACGTAACCAACAAGTTTCATGTCAATTTCGTCAAAAGCGGATCCAATATACTTTCTGCAATTCTGACAATGAACCAGGTATTTAAGATTTGATGCCGCTGAGACCTTTCCCAAACTACTGTTTTATGCATTTTAATTTTTGCAATGAAGCAAATCTCTTTTCAATACAACTATTAATTTCTTTGAAAACCTGATTTATGCTTGCCAGTATCAGTGGTGACGATATTTGTTTTTACATCACCCAGCCAAGGTAGACTTCGGAACACTGGTTTGAGCAACCAGCTTCGGTTTTTCGTGTTTTCACTAAGCTCAAGTGTGACAAACCTAGTTTAGGTAAACCGCCACAAAATTTTACGAGATACTGTTTCCTAAAGTTGAAAAAGTAGCCTTTCAATTGTTGATTAAATTGTTGAAAAACTTTCAATTGTTGATTAAATTTCAGATCAAGTTTGATTGGGATTATTTTGCGCGTCACGCGTGCAAGTTAATCCCAATCTAGTGCTACGTATATTATGTCAATTATTTGATAGAAATTTGTTTCTTATCTCGGTTGCAATAAGAGTGATTGTGGCTTTGCGATAAACTTTTTTTAACTTCCAGATTTCCCAGAATGATGCTGGTGTCTACACTTTAATTGTCACCTCAAGTCAGTTTCCTGGAAAAAATGCATCAGCTGTGTTCAAAATAACTACAGTTGAACCAAACTCAAACTCTAAATTTGCTTTGATTGCTGGAATTTGTGGTGCTGGGATAGTTGGAGTGATTCTTGTTGCTGTGCTAGTTATATTAACCAAACGCAAGAAAGATCTTGAGAAAGGCAAGTTGCTGCACTTAAAATTCAGCTTGCTTGCTTAAAGTCAATATTCGCACTGCATGTATACAACAAATTGTGTCACAATAAACTCAGAATAATGCGTTGTTTGATACAAACGCATATCTCAGGTAACGTCTGCGTTGTTATTTGATTTGCATGGAGCAAACTGGTTGACAATGTTTGCGTTGGTTGCATTGAGTTTATCTGGTGTAAAAGTGGTTTGCAACACGTACAAGAAATCATTGCAAACACGCCAGGGGACGGAAAAAGCCGGAAGCTTGTCTGCTAATTTTCTTTCAAATTCATGCACGTATTTTTCAAGAGTGTATAGGTTCATAATTTATTTTATCTCTGACCAAATAATATTTTGCAAAATAACCCAAATTACATATCATGAGTTTGATTTAATTACGTCTGTTGTAATGCAAATAGCAAAGAAAGTAGTTTTTCTGTATCTCAAACTTCAAACATTTATAGTCCATTTCTTCTGCTTCATTTTAAGCTTTCCTTTTGAACATGTCTACGCCGGTACTTAGGCTGGCTCGAACTGGTAACAAATTTAACACATGTAATCATGCAACACTGTGTTGATGGTTTGATGCAAAGTTTACTTGCTGTTGCAGTTGATGTATGTAGCGGTATTCAAAACCTATTATCAGTGTAGCCAGGGTATTTTTAAGGAAAATGTTAGGTACCCGGTATGGACCCGATTTCTCTGATTGTAGGGACCCGATTTCAATTCTAGGGACCCGAATCGAGTCCCTAAAACACCTTAAAAAAAGCCCTGGTGTAACGGTATGCTTTGAAAAAGCAACGTATCTAAGATTCAACAACGCATAAGTAATGTGAAATCACTATGCGTTTATCCGTTATATCCTGAGTGTTCTTCATCAGTTAGGTGACAGTCACTTAGCATAATGTCTTCATCTTGCGCAAACGTACCTGAAAAACAACATTTTTTTAACGAAATTTCTGAAATAAACAAATCATCAAAATCTATCCAAGCTGGTTTAATGTTGTGTTCGAGGACTTCACAATTCTTCAACCAGAAAAGAAAGGAATATGTCTATCCAATTTAAATTAGTCAATAGTTTCAATACCCACCAGTATCATAGTTTGGTTTGATCACAGTCTATTTGAGATACGGCCGGATATGTCACATTTTGCAGGTCATCGCTATCAGGTGGATTTGGTCCGTTTTCAAAATGTAGGTAAACTCGATCACATATATTTCTTTCACGACTGTGACAGTAGTTGTAATGGTACTAGCGGTTTATTGGGCTTTTTTAAAGCTTTACCATGCTTTTGTTTAATCATGCATAGTCTGAAAAATAATCTAAAGCTAGAATGTGTGAGGATTCCGGAAAATGTAAACCATGCTATATATATATATATTACTACTTAGAGCATACCTAACGAACACAGCCGTTGCTAAGTTAAATATGGACACTTTTGCAAACAACCTTTAGCAAGCAATAATGCAACGCACCTTTGTGGAATAGTGCAAACGTTTTGCTACCAGTATGCCCACATTTGCTATTATAGCAAAATATCAGTACAAATCATTTAGCTTCACAATATTTCAAACAGCTAAAATGTTTGATGCTGGAAAGCTGGCTGCAGTGTTCGTAAAACACCTTTGTTTTGATTATAAGTACATTTCTTCATGAAAGAAAATTTTCTGACTTGCTGTACCGCATTAGGTTTGCATTTCTAACATGAACAAACCATAATGAAAGTGGGATGTGGGACTGGGAAACTGCAAAAATGAAGTGGCTCATGCAAATGTTCACCAGCTTGTCTTGCTTTGTGCGTTGATGAAAATCCTGTCTCATTAAAAACGACATGCAAAATATTATCCATGCACTTGTTTTCTTGCACAGACAAAAAATATGGTAAGTTCAAAGAACGCAAATCATGAAACTACTTGATCAAATCCCCTACTTCAAAACTTCCATTTTTATCAGTCTGATAAATTCTCTGCGGAGAGCCTTTCTTGTCAAGCTAGCAGTAGTCACTCCTGAAGGTTTTTCTAATGCTGTTTGTGTGTGAGTTGTTGAACTGGTTGAATATTATTTTGGTTGCATATTTCAAAAACTGGTTGCATATTTCAATTTTCACAATTTTTTAATAACATCAGCCTTAAAATGTTGTATGCACACTATGGAAATTTTGGTTGGTTTCCAGTCAGATCGGTTGTCAGACTTGATCCATTTTGTTGATAAATCAGGTTTGTTGAAACGAAAAGAAAATCCATGCACTTTTTCATGTTTCTTGTTATATCCAAAGTTGCAACCATGAGCCAAACACTTACTAACCGTTTTAGCATGGACAGATGTCAATGTATGTAGTACAAACTGTTACACATTAACGATTCACGTTGCAGTTATTTCTTCATGATGTGCAAGCATGACAATTAAACCAAATAACATTGCAATAATTTACACTGGTAGTGGTAGGTTATCATTGTAGCATCTAAACCATTTATTCATTAACAGCAAAACAAGCTGTATATAAAAATACCTCTCACAGTAACTGCGGAGTCAGGACTGCCGTGTTACGATTATATCAGACTTGCAGCACTTTGTTGTCATTAAGAGCACAAAACTAACTTACACAACCCTGTCTGCGAAGCATTTTTACTGGGTGCGCCATCAATTTTTCCATGGTGCTGGTTTGCCTGTGGGACTAACCAAGACATTATACTTAGAATTTCAAATATGGATAGCACTTGCAGTTACACAATTTCTCAATCACTGTTAAGTAATGTCAAACGGTGTTACTTGGGATAATTCTAAAATTGTTTTTTATTTTTTCAAAGTACCATAGATTGTTTTGAAACATTCTAACAGCGAAAGGACTTTTAAATATGTGCAAATTCTAAAATCACAAAGATTTTTTCATATTTTGAAAGTTAAAGCTATCTTTTTTCAAAGCAATTGTTGGTGTCCCACGTTACCCTGATCTCACATGGTAACTTGAGACGCAAACTGTTTTTGCATGTTTTCTCCAAATATACCCATAATTGTGGCTACTTGGGACATAACCATTGTTTCAAAACGTATTAGTGGGATTTTGCTTGAAAAAAATGCATTTCATCATATGAAACAAATCTTACGTTATCAAGGTAAACTGGGACACATACAAACAGGATTGTGATTTAAATAATTTATATTTACACTTTTCACTAAGCTCAAAGGTCCAATTCCAATACAAAATTCTAGAAGAAGACGTAATCATGCCTGTGTATATATACAGAAAGAAAACCTGACATTAAAATCCTGTTTGTGTCCCGTGTTGCCCTGGTAACCTAAGATTGTTATCATATAATTTTCCTGAAAGTTGCGAAGGGAATATTGGTCTTGTTTTATAACGCACGCATAAAGTTGAGGTAGGCATGCTGAAAGTAAAACTAGCCAAATCAGAAAAGCAAAACATACTGCTCTAAATAACTTTTTCCGGTCTTCAGAAAATAAAATTTGTACACTTTTAACTAAATAGCTGTAATAATTTTTTTTCATTAACACATTGTTATTTTCTGCGTATAATATTATTATTTAGTCATATTCTAAACATACCAACCATAATATCAATTGTCAGCAATCATTTTGTTTATGAATATAGCAAACTAGGCTGAAATCCCTATTTCTCTCAAGCAACCTATTTCGTCCCAAGTAACCTTGTTTGACTGCTTGTAGCCTATTCATGCAGGTCACAATCCAGCCATCTCATGCACACCATTTGAAAGTTGTTTTAACACCTAACCCTTTCCAGACACAGAATCTAACCTTTAGTTGTGTTATATATAACTATAAGCTAATCCTACAAACCCCAAACTGTTGACTACACTGCATATATGTCCCTCTACAAAAACTACCAAATGTTTTCAACCATTTCATCAAAAGGCTAAAGCTAATCTGTAGCTTTTAGGAGAAATGAACTGGCAACATTAACTTTTAAGCCTGCGCTCCTGCAAACTTGATTGACAAAGCAAACATACCTATCATTGACAACTAAAACTTCCAGACATTTCAAGCTTAGGTCTCGTGCAGTATAGTAGCTAGTGGGCCTACCGCTCTGGTGCTAAATAGCACATGCTTCAGTATGCACATGTCCTAGCAAGAACGTTTCACAAATAGTGTGGCTGAATGGACGTACTAACGCAAACGTTTTAAATATACAAACTCAAAACTCACGGAAGTAATCACTTGTAAACACACATCACACCCGCTTTCAGTTAGATCTAGCAAGATGACAATCGGCGTGTTAGCAACAGGCGCGAAAGTGTGACATTTCCGGCCGTATCTTAAATAGGCCGTGGATTTGATCTAAAACGTTTTGGTCTTGCGTGCATTTTCTTCTCCAGTATGAAACAGCTACATTCACTATTTTTCGAAGACGTGTGTTGGATTTTGAAAGAAATTTTTAAAACTTTTCCGAAATTTTTAAAAGTTAAAACTTTAAAAATTTTTAAAACATAATTCACAGATACAAATGATTGCTATTTCGTTGATTGCTATTATAGATGATTGCTATAACAAAACATGAATAAAATCTTCGCATAATACTCTTAGTATCCCTGAAGTGCACTGAAGTGGTTGTTTTTAGTGGAAGTTACCTCTTCTCCGTTTTACCATTATTATCTCCAAAAATACCGTGTTTATTGTAGTCATTTAACTGATATCACATCTTTTGAAGGCCAGAAGCAAGAAGTTGAAAATGTTATTTATGATGGGAGTGTAACTCGTCGGACAGAAAACATTTATGCTACTGCTGATAACAACGCGGAAAATTTCGAGGAAAGTAAGTTTTATCAACAAACGTACATGGAAATCGTCTACTTGAAAAAAGTTCCAATGTTTCCATTGCGATCGTCACCGTAAAACGTTGATAAAATTCAATCTTTTGTCTGATTGTCTGTAAGATGCGTTGCATTTTTTTCAAGTAAGATAAGGAACAATTTAATTTGTGAATTTGAAAAGCTTGTCAAAATAACAGAGCCCTTACATATGAGTGATTATTGAAAAATAGCCTACCTGAAATTAGGACATGAGGTAGTGCCCCTCTGAGCCAACTAAGCGTCAATTAAACCAACAATGGTGTAAAAAGGTTGTTTATCACCTAAAACGAACAACCACGTTCAAAGATTGACCAAAGAGAAAACAAACTTCTGGCAATTAGAACACTCAGAAGCAATATATGCCAAAAAACAAAGGAATTGTATAAGCATGAATTCATAAGTCAAAATAATGTTTATTAATTATTTGAAAATCTCTAAAAGCCATTACGCTAGGCTCAAGTGGTTCTTAGTCGCCTCACCTGCACAGCTTGTCATTCTAGGATGGATTTTAGAACGATTTGCATCGGAAAGAAAATTGCGCTCAGCATAGTTCATGATTTTTTGCAATTATCATGAATGAAAATTAACTGTAACTAAAACAACGATTTTCAACAAAGGTATTTTGAGGGTTCCTCAAATCGTATAAACGCATGCTGAAAAACACTAGATTCAAATCTAAATATCAAGTAGATTCAATAACAGCGGGGAATGCTATTTCAGTGTTGATATTCCTCATTCGTGAATAGCTCAACAACACACTGTTCCAGTACCTCATACATTTTTGCAGCGACTCTACCTTACACATTTTACAGTAAACTGAACCAAGGCTTGTCTAACTGGCGAAATCTACAGTTGGTTGAACCCTCGCCACCAACGTTGGTAAGCTGGGTTCGATTCCTCGTCTATGGACAAATAATCGGTCATGACGATTACCTGACAAAACGTACTTGGGGCTTGACCTCCCTCATGCTTGGCATGATGGGTGCAAGGGAATGGTAAACGCGAGGCACTGGCATTGACTCGCCACCAGTACAGCATTCAATACGAAAGCAGCCGCATGGCCCACGGAGCAAGCAAGCGGAGATGGGAGCCGTATACCACTCGTGACACTCCAAAAATGTATAAATGAAACTGATCTGAACTGAAACAATTTCGAAAAAACGAACCATTCGAAACTGCTGCGAACCACGGTTGTGTAGTAAAACTAAATTTGTGAACTTCTTATCACAGCACCTGGCTATTCCCGAAAAGATTGCCATACTGAAGCCATGTAGTTGAATACTGACGAACCTGACCTGAAAATCATTTCTAATTTGATATTTGATTAGAGTTTGGTGGTGGCATTTGGCGGAAGCCCGATGCTTGAAATTTGTTTCTTGCTGCTCTTGTCCAAGGAACTACAATGATTCGGTGATCCACTCAGTGGCCGTGGATCGAACACCCAACTTTCCATTTGAGAGGCGGACACTTTCCACTGAGCTACTACCGCCACAGACTGAAACAGTCCATGCACTTGTGTATATTACAAAAATATGAAAACGCTCTTGTCAACCGTTTGAATTATTTTGTGGATGACTAATTTAACAAAACTTGTACATTTCAAAGATCACAAACAAGAAAACCAGAATCCCGTTTACACTACATACTCGGAACCTGATCAAGAAGACAAATCAAACGCCATATCAGTGAATTTGGATAAAGCTAAACAAAAACGTAAGTGGAATTATTTCTCAAAGGATTTTGCTCCTAACATGTATTTGTGTCTTATCCGCCGTTCACAACCCACATGAAAACACGCAAAATTGCTCACATAAAATCGAGCAACCTACCAACTGGGAGACACATCAAACCGCTTTGAAGTAATGTCGATACACGTGATAATGACACATGGCGCAACTGTCAGCTTATCAAATCCGTTTTTGCTTGTGTTTTCCAATATTCTTGTTATGAGTGTGGTACAAGGTCCGTTTGTAAAAACTCATAATAGGAAAATTCAGATGTGCAATAATTTGTTAAAGTCAAGTCCGATATGTGATTTTGATTTATGGAGAAATTCTCCACAAGAAGGTTAACAGTGATATATTTTGGGATAGTGAAAAGGTTTTGAGTAGAAACGTGACATCTGCTGCTTTCAACCTACGTATTGGACCAATACACAAGCTGCCCTGGGCCTAAATGTATTTGCTTTTACACAGGTCTCATAAATTGGAAAGGTTTTAAGTTGCAAACCATTTTAAGTTGCATTTTTTGTTTATTTGCAAAGGGAAGTCTGGAAGCATTTATTCTAAACGCAAATGCTGGGGTCATTTGCAAAAAATATGGAAAAATTTTAATGAGCACAAAGATGTGCAGAATATGTGCAGCACTCCCTGAAAACAAAAACAGAAGAACGCTTCATTATAACGTTATCAAGACGTTTGAAGTGATAAAAGCTGCTACTATTTTCTGATCTATCAATGCAGATAATCGTGAAAAAGAAGAAAAGTTCAATGCTATCTATAATTCCTTCGATGTTGATGAAACTGATAAAAGATTATGACAAGACAATGAAAGAATCATGGTTGGCAACAATGTTAATTTGCTATGTTTTTGCATATTATACTGTATTTGGTTAAATTTCGAAGAAAACATGGCCACTTAAAGCAATCGCTACAGGTGCAACCGTTACGGAAAGAGTTAAAATGTAGCCTCTTTTGATAATTTTCGTTGAGATTATTACATGCTTAGTTTTCGCTTAGTGAAAACTGACAGTGGCATGTTACATTTTCAAAAAGATGATTTTGCTGTACTTGCAAACATAATGGAAAACGTGGTCAGTTATTTTACTTTCATTGCAGCCTAGCTCATTGATTAAATCATAAATGGTTGATGCTTCCGTTGTGCAACTTCTTTTTAGAAGACACTAACAGTATTGATAGAAACGTTTCCCAGAAGAGCGAAGAACTTGTCATAGGAAACAATGTGAATGTTAAGCAAAATTGCCCGGATAGCGTCGATAATTTTGCAAACTAACTGTGATTTTATGAAAACCAAGCTGTGGCGTACTACACATTGGCTGTGTTTTGTGGAACCTGTTTCAAACCATTTCCAGAATTTCATAATCTCCTATAAATTGTGTTTTTATGTTGCTTGTTTCAATTATTACAAGCAATTAAGTTTTTCTGTTTTTCTATTTTCTTATAATAAGAAAGTTATATCTGAAATCCGCAGAGGTGTCGCATGTCATTTCCGTTCCCATCTACTCTATTCCAAGTTGCTAAAAGTTACGAAAGCACAGCATGGCAGGCAGATTCCTCAAATACGATACTACAGTACTCTATTTCCACTTCCATGCAACGCAAGTGTGGATTTTCAATAAATGTTGTTGGGGTATCAAGTCACAGGCAATAGTGCGTGGAATCTGTTTCATTGCAAAATATTCAAGTTGGAAGAAATTGCAATTTGTGCATGACTTTCAGAGAAACATTTGCTACATTATTTTCGATGTTTTTTTCCCGTATGGCCAATTGTGTGTTTGCGTGTATTGTGAATGAATCGTTACGAATTGTTTGTTTTTGCACATGACAATGTGGCATATTTGTTTTTTGGCATATATGTGTTTGAATTTAGTAGCCATTATCACAATCAGATACATTGGTTCGGCCATTTTTACTCCGTTGCCTCAAAGATACGAAAGGTATTTGAAAACTATATCATTATTTCAAATCCACTCCATCTGAGCACAAATGAAATCTGACTTAGGGGTTCTTGGGGGCGTATCTGAATTATCATTTTATCATGTTGTCAGCATTTCCTTCCTTTGAGCTAAACTATCGCGATGGTGGTAGATGATTTGTCACTTAGTTGATGGTTGGAAAGATATTATTTAACACGTCGTGCTGTTTATTCAAATTCATTTTCATTATCATTTGGTGAGATACATTGAATTTATATTAGATATTTTTAATTTTACGTGAAACAACAGGTTTTTATAATCATTTAATTGTGACAAGCTATGCAAAATGGTAAAATGTGAAACCATCGCTTTCGAAAGGCTAATTAAAATGCGGAGAATCTTTCTATAGCAACATAAATTAAACACCACCTTAAGCACATCGGAAATTAAAGCTCTGTATAAATTCATTAGGCATACACGATAAGAGGTACTTTTATTGCCGCGTTATGCTTTACAGCCTAATACAGACATCGTTTTTCACAAAAACACACTGTGTCTATAACTGTGCAAATGTCCAATTGAATTTCAAAGTCGTGAATTGTACTTTCCGACGTGTGCCATTCTTTGAGACACAGCTAAACAGAGAAGCTTCTGTTGAAGCAGGTTTATTATTCCCCCAAGCATCGATCCGTCATAAAAGTTCAGTCCTTCACATTAGTAAAAGTGAACAATTCCTCCATGATTGTTGGACAAAATAGCGCATAGTGTTATAGGACAAAATAGCGCACACTCATCGGAAGAGTTTCGGGCCAACTGGTTAACTTGCTGATAAAGGGATATGTAAATATAAATAATGTTACCTGATTTCGCAATACTACACGTTCATTGTTTTTTACATCTCCTCTCATGAAGATAAAAGATAAGCTTATCAAAACATTTTGCAAGAACTAATGTTTGTGAAAGCTCTGCCACTACGGCAAACGTGTCCAAGCCAGGTTGGAGACGTAATCGGTCCACTTGGTCGTTGGTCAGCAACTGCGATGTTTCTCGTTGGTGTAGCCGACACCATTAGCCTCGTTAAGCTCACATTTAGCATTGTGTTCACATGGTGTAGCAATCGCAACTGAATTCTCTGTAATCGGTAAATTGATGTATCAATCTAGTCATTACAAAATCAGAGCCAGACGGATTTCGTGCAACTTCACATCACCAATTTTGCGAAAAATATTATTCTGTTCCCCTGCCTCATTGCTTGTCCTGTGGCAGGTTCGTTGGTATGCACAGCCTAACCGTATCAGCATATCCAATCATAACATAAGTACGACTACGCAAAATTGCAAAAGAACATCAAGCATCATCCTGCACATGGGGCTAGCTTAGATGACTCAGAAACATTTTTATGCTAGCGAATACAAGATTGTAACTTTCAAATTGTTTTTATTCAAATAACCCTTTTAATGTTGCAGTAATACAGTACCCACCCCTTATTTTTTCGAGCATTCGATGGAGTTTTTCTGTTTTTCCAAATAATGCAAGTCTTAAATTGTTTCATCGAGCCAGTGGTATCAGCATTCATGTGAAATTGCATTGTAATCGATTCACAGAAAATGTTTTGAATGCAGATGTAATAATGCAAAAATACATTGATTCTGTATAGCAAACATGACATGACATAGAAGACCAGAGCCTGATTCAGACATGTGGATGTCCCAGGGCAGCCATGTGTGAAGGCCCTCGTTAAGGTAAAAAATACTATATTCTTTCAGCTGAAAATATGTAATAAGTAAAGCCATGCATCAAAATAATTTCAATAAATATGAACTTTTCTTTGTGGGCTAATACTGCTGTTATTAACTATTTTTATGATTATTCTCATTTAAACAACTTAGCTGCCGGAATTTTTTGAACCAAAACCAGCTGCTTGCATGTGTCCTTGCGCGGGAATATCTCCGCCGACGATTGCGCTAGAGAGCTGCTCAAACCCTCAAAAAACTCAACAAGTCTTCGCGTCTGCAATGAAAAAAATTTTTTTTGTTTTGGGGTTTCCGTTTTTTTGTGAGTGACGTCACAAGTGAAGAAATTTTAGACCTTTTCAGCCCACTTCATCTGGCCCTAGGCCTAAACCGCTGGATGGTAGTTGTAAGATTTACTAGTATGTTTTGACCACTAGCCTGCGCTGTTCCGTGACAACGCACAAGTAAACCTGATTCTCATTGCCAGAAGAGCAGGATGTGCGGCTCCTTACTGTTACGTAATAAACAGTGTGACGAGTCTCGTAGCTGTAGCAGATAACGTGGTCGGCCTCGTGGGGAAAGTGCAGTTGTTTCAGCAGTGGTTTTAACGTTTTGCTGTGTACATCACCTGACAGAAGTCACAGCGTTTCGAAACTTTGCTTTAGTGTGCTCGACTGTGGTCTCAGTAACGAATAGAGCTTCATTCGGTGGAAGGACATTTGTGATCGACGAGACTAGTTTGGAGAAGCAGGCGAGGTGCGGAGTTCAAATTTATAAAGTACTGTAGTAAACGCCGGGACGATCGCCAGGGTGAATCTGCAGCAGTATTTCTCTTTTGGACACTAGGCGAAAATCCGAGTCTTTTGGTACTTTGGATGACTTGCTGGGGTTACGAGTTCAAAAGTTATTACCGAAAAACAACAAAATGAGTAAGTAATCCGCTAATTAGATAATCAATTATTTTGTTTATTTTAGGCCATAAATGTTGAAGCAGAAACGTTAGAAAGTCGATCAAGGGCTCAAAAGATTCGGATTCGAGCCTAGTTGCCAATGCAAACCTAAGCGAAAAACTTCCGCAAAGCGGTTGGGCCTTTGGTCAGGCAACATGAGACAAAATGGCCAAAAACCTACCTCACTTATGACGTCACTCACAAAAAAAACTGAAACCTAAAACCAAACTTTTTTTTCATTGCAGACTCAAAGACGTTCTGAGTCTTTCGAGGGTTTGAACAGCTCGCTAGCACAATCCGCTGAGGAGCTAACGCGGTTGATAAGTCAACCGAAATATGCTTGATTTTAAGCCAATTTCCAAGTACGATATGTTTGTACGCCGGCAGCCAAGGGTGTTAATATGTAACTGAGCAACACCTACATGACACAACCCATTGTGAGTCTCAGCCAATTAGGATACGGTCTTGTTTGTACACGCATCTGGCCCAATGTTCAGCTTACCAGGTTGATACTGCGTGGAAGAACAATACTCGGTCAATTAGCGGAAGATCTTGCTATTGTTTACCTTAGACCAGGGGTGAGCAAATCTGCTATGTGTATCAGCCGCATATCGTAAAACCCAAGTTACAAACAGCCGCAACGTGAAAATCTGAAATCACGAATTCATTTGCAATCTACGCTTCTGTAACATCATAACTCTTTTTGAAACGACTTCTTGCAAAGTAATAAAATGTTTGGCACGCTAGCTACCACAGTACCACTTTACAATATTTCTACCTTATGCAATAAAAATAAAAAACAATTACATATTTATTTCGGAAAGCTCAAAGAGCCGCATGCAAAGGTTCCAAGAGCCGCCGTTTGGACACTCCTGCTTTAGACTGTTTGCGCGAGTCCAGCACATATGCAATGGAACGTTGATAGGCGATCAAGGCAAATTGCCGCTTTTTAAGGAACATTAAAAATCATTTTCCAACAAAACGTTTTCTGTTGGTTGGGAGTCAATAGGACCTTTTCTAATCAGCGCTGTAAAATTCCAACATATGAAATAATTTGCTTAGAATGAAATTGCGCATTTGTCATTTGCTTGATCTTGTTGATTCAAAGCTTACATATTTTCTCGAAAAACGGAAACATCTTACGTTGTTTAGGAACTTCAGACTGTGGGGAACTTGCTGAGCGAAAAGTATTAGTCACTGCTTCTTGCAGCATTACTGGATCATATACCAATGTAATTGATCTCGGCCAACTCTACCTTTGGAAAAAAATACTTATGTTGCCATTTAAGAACACCAACACTTTCACAATACAGACTAATTGCATGCTTTGTTCAAGTATAAGAGGTTTTGAAACATGCTGGCAACGCTAAAAAAATTAATTACCCACCCCCGATATAGATTACTCGGAAACGTTACTCTTGACGCAACAACGCAGCACTGCCATAGTACGTACTTCCGCAATGTGTGATGAAGGCAGTCGTTTCATCGAGCTGCTTACTCATGTTTTGTGGGAAGATATGTTAAAAGTGCAAAGATTTGCTCAGTTTTCCTGTACAGCTGCACCTTAAAAATCTGCAAGCAGGCAGCAACTAAACATTTCCAACTCGCAGACTCATTGTGGTCTTGCAGTGAGAGAGGAAGAATTTCAAAAGAACTAAGTTTGTGTTCAGTGTACTGAGTTTATAATTAGTGAAAACGATTGTTATTAAGTAAACTAGGTGTTCGTGTTAAGTGAACTACGAATGTGGTTAGCGCTTTTAGTCTGTGAGCAAGGTAGTGAGTGCTAAAAATGAACTGATCTCGTAATTGTTGGCATCGTTGGATGTTTTTTCGAGCACGCTGAAAAAAAAACTACTGTAGTTCAAATTGATAAAACCATTCAAAATATTTTGAGAATGTGCGGGGTGCAAAGAGGAACTAAGACATCATGCCTTCCTTTTTTGCTTGTCTGATCTCGTTGTTTGAAGAAGTTACAAAATTGAGGAAGTTATCATTGGCCGCTCAGTCACCGATTTTCGTCTGTATTGCATTTGTTAGTTGTTGAAGCAGTTTCGATCACTCAGCTGACCAACATGTCCGCTTCAGATCCATGATATCACGACCAGGACAAAACCTAGCAACGAACCACAACCTGCTAATAAGCAGAACCAGTCTGCCACATACAAGTCGACAGTTGTTCAGCCCTCTCCTCATCGTGCCAGTGTCACGAACCATGGTGTTTTTCAATCATTTTTCTTCAGAGACATTATTATCATAATGTTCTAATCTTGATTGCATAATGGAATCACTAGAGGATTAATATAATCCGTTCAAGTGCGTACCGCTGTCAGCTACTTCAGGTTTGCATTCGCTGGATCTCAAGTCGCAAAGAACATAACGAATTTTCGGGAAGCTCATGATCGCTTAAAATTCATGTCCACTTGCGTATTAGCTTGCGAGTGCTGCAGAAACAGTCGTGAACTTGCTTTTACAATTTCATTATTCGAGAATGTTCGATTTTTATTTGGTAAAGTGCTTTGCGCACTGCAAGGCAAACGAACGCGGGACAAAATAACGTTGCTTCGCTTCACTCTGCAAAAGCACGGATTTTTGCTGAAACATGGACCCTTTTCAAAATTAGAGAGTGAATTGCGATGTAATGCTTTGAAACTTTCCCAAGCTGAAACTATATCGCACGAGTATGTTGTACATTATTGTAACTGTTGTAGTTTTTATGAACGTCGTGCTCACTGTATTCAGCGTACTGTTGTTGTGACAGGATTAGGAATGGTTGTAATATAGTAATTATGGACGTGGTAGTCATTTCAGTCCATGAGGTTGCCGGAAGCAGAGTTTTTGGTTTACTTCTTCTAAAAGATGGCAAGGTATCATCTGTTTCCACTGCCGCGTCTGAGTTCGTTCTTCCAGGCAAAGGTGTTGAAGTAGTGGTATTGCTACATGTTCTCGGTATTTTTTTACTGTTGTTCGAATTCAGTAAGTGATCAATGTGGACAGCTATCTCCTCTTCCGCATATCCTTTATTGGCGTGGTGAGGTGAGCAACAAGAATATTAGTTTTAACTTTAGTGATGCCGACCACAGTAGTGGACCGTATTGTTGGGGTTCTAGCAATTCTACGTCTAGTCCCACTGCAGGGTGGCAAAGTGAATGCAAGTCTAAGTTTGTGTTCTACTATTTTCGGGGGAGGAAAAAATCATTTTACCTTATTGTTGTACCTAACACCTAAACACGTTCTTGAAACTTTCGGGGTGCAGTTGCTCTCCCTATGGCTGTTGGCCTGACTTACTGCGAGTTTGTGTGTAGGGTTTCTGCGCAATAATCAACACGAGTTCTGTGACGTCACTGGAGCGCGCAATGGGGAAGTACTTCAAGAACACAGTGGCGGAGATGCGTACCGCTCTCGGTTCTCCCCGGCTTGCCTTTGTTGGATATCAAGTCGCAAACACTATAAGGAAGTCACAGTAGAGCGAATCTGGCCGAGCGGGGAATCTCTATTGTTGCTTGCCCGTGTCACTTGCGGACTTGGCGTTCTTTCGGTTGCGTGTTCGCATCTCCCATAAGGAGCCGCAACAAAAGTTCAGATCTGTGATATCAACGCATCGACGTCGTCAGCGTCATCTGATGATGGAGCAATATCGATAAGTTTGTCATTTTTTATTTGGTTGAAGTTTCGTGGCTGCGGGAAAGTAACACCTAGTATCTGTTTAGGTTTGGTATGCTCGTTATCACCGTGTCAATTTAGAAATGGTCCATACACGCGTTTCATAATCATACGTTTTATGTCTTCAAAAAGAATTCACCCCTCTGGACACACAAAGACATGGATCGCAGTAACTAGATAAGTATAAGAAAGAATGGCCATAGTCATGTTAAAGGGAGCATTTTAAGGAAACAGACATTACGAGATTGGCCATCAACATTGACGGTCATAGAACGAGGACTGCGAGAAATAATGAGAAAAGAACCACAGCAAAGTAGAAAGACAAATTTTTTCTGCAGAACCTCCAAAAATGCTCAGCGGGACGTATGTCGAAAAGGGCAGGTTATTTCAGCAGGCGTGAGTGGTCCCATGAAAGCGGGGATAGCAAAAAATGTCTTATCGGATATTTATGACGATTGCCGCAAAAGAAGGCAGATCGGCCAACGTCGACGTTGTCGAAAGACAGCAAAAATCCATGCAGGATGCTGTCATTTACTCACCACCAGTGGGAATTCACTCGGAAACAACCACGTGGCCACATCGCAAACAAGCGGCCGACCACTCATGCCACTCCGAAACGAGTGTAAAGCTGATTATAACGAAATTGAGCTGATTTGAAAAGTACTTTCCTAGATACGAGTGGTACATATAAGCACTTACCAGTCTGTTTGCCAATTCCTATATTAGCTTGTGTTTAGAATTTAATTGCTGTTTATTGTTGTCGAGTCCATAATATGATTGTAGTCTTGAAGGTGCAGAAACAGGTTACATTCTTTACCATTTCTCGTTTGCGGAATTTGGAATGAGACTTTTATCTCACACGTCTCCATGTTGAGACTGATTGCTCAGAGGAAGCCTGCAATGCACCACCTGCTGCTTTCTGCCAATGTTGTTTATAAATCTGTCGCGTTGTTTGACTTTAACTTGATCACACGTACAGTACATCAGATTCTTACAATACCAAACATTTTTTTACATCGCAACTACCCTTCCTGTTAGTTGCATGATTCCAACATAATGCATTTAATCATTTCAGCAATGCAGGTTCTTGAAATCTTCAAACTAGGTTTTGGTTCATCTAAGTAAATGAAATTACACGTTTACAGTGGCGTAGCGAGGCTAAGTGCCGCCCGGGGCCGACCATAAAAGTGCCGCCCTTTCCACCCCTCAAATTGCTTACAAAAATGTTAAATGAAAATTCATGTTTCGTGCTTATTTAAAGATATAAGAATTAATAAAGCACTTCCAAAATCGCAATCAAACATTAACAAACTCTAATGTGCCTTGTTTTTGATCGTCGATTATGATTCTTGTTTTTTCTGCTTGTTGTCACCTTTCTCATCATTAATTTGTCTATTTTTCGCTATCTTTGCATAGGCACATACGAACCCCACCGTGTTTCGTCAAACCTCCCTCCCTATTGGTTTTTAAATCTCCGGTAAGCTCACCGCATGACATTTCAATAGTTTACACATTCCAGGGGTTCAAACGGAAAATATTAAGAGATGTTATAGCGGCATACTTACTTTACATATGTAAACATTTGTATATGTTAAAATTTCGTGTTGTACCCCCGTCTTTAACTAAAAGTAGTATATATACTGCGTATAGCAGGCTATATAATCAATCTGATATATGATGACAGTGATGTAAAGAACGTTTAATTGTTCACTTCAGGTTTCAGTTGTGGTTTCATCCTCTTAGAATATATAGAAGACTTCAAACGTTAATTTTGCGGTCACTTGCCCGGAGCCCTCTATAGGTGCAAGGACCCATTTTGAAAAAATATTTTGAACAGGTTTGAAACAGACTATGGTTGAGAACCGCTTGCCTGCAGTCTTCATCGTGACCTGCGCACTTGGTCTAGCTGTTGTGTTGGACCTCTTCCAATTACACATGCATAGCGTAATTCCTTGCCTTTGTTCGTTTACAACAGAATCATCATCAGAAGGTCTTCCATTGGGAGACTGCGTTTGTGCAGAGGGACTGACATTCTAAATTTGGACAAAAAATCCACTGATTTATAGTGTTTCATATTTCAATTTTGGGGTATTTGCAGGTTTTTTGGGGGGGCTAAGCCAACCAAAGCCCCTGTGGCGACTGGACTGTTTACCAACAGACGTCTGTTTCGAAACCTGTTTCATCAAACCATGCCAGCTGTGACATATAGGCCTTTTGAATGCTGAACAGTGGTTACAACATCGTACGTTCGACTGTTGTTGCGATGAACAACTTCATTTAGTGCAACTACTGCGAAGCTTCAGTGGCGTGGCCAGCCCGAAAGTTTGGGGGAGGCCAAAATGTTTGATTTTAGGCGAATAACAACTATTTTGTTTAGAAAAACTCCCCTCAAAGCACAAAATTACTATATTTTCTAAAAATTTAGGGGGGTCATGACCCTTTTGCTCGCCCTGACTACGCCTATGCCAATCTGTAAAACCATTTCGATTAACGCTGTTTTTAATAAAAGCGTTAACCACAATCATATTTGAACACATCATTTACCCTTGCTTTAGGTTTTCAGACTTAGGTTCTTGCCTCAAATTCATCAAAACGAGAGCAACACCTTTTTCAAGCTTTTCTTGTTGAAATAACTTTTTCTATGAGTGCCAATGTTTAAAATGCACTGTTTATCAAGGCAACTTCATGAAAACCACGTTGCCTATCGCTGGCTCTTATTCACTCTACTTGCAGTTGAAACATATAATTTTGGTTGCAGAGCTCTATACAACTTGCCCTGGAGAGCGAGTGTTAGTAGCCACCAAGTTCAATGTAATATTCCCACATTTGAGGCTCTGCTACGTAAATACAAGTACCTGTTTCTCGAAAGATGCAGAAAATCTAACAACGTATGGTTACGTGCTTTGATGCAGTCAGATTGTTTGTACTCGTCACTATTCTTTGAACACT
>Ga0210059_1001366_pt1 | contig 36456 bp, 23 predicted proteins | sample Ectturendosymbi2_FD_188042 | JGI IMG/M metagenome (GOLD analysis project Ga0210059, IMG submission 188042) | Ecteinascidia turbinata endosymbiont from Florida, USA - Sample 2 (SPAdes) (version 2) | ecosystem: Host-associated > Tunicates > Ascidians > Unclassified | place: Key West, Florida... | reverse complement strand
ATTTATCAGAATTTATCCTGGCTGCAATATTGCGTTCTGCTGCCTTGTGTATGACTTCGAAACATCTTACGTAAGTGGTTCGTAACTACAGTTTTAACTCTACCCACACATGTCCTGCTGCAACCTCAGAATTTTGTACGGATTTTCTGTAGATGATTCAGAAGCAATTCTTTCGCGTATTTCAGCTCTTTTTCCAGGAGGTCAAATATTTCTATCAGAAAAACACTTGAAAAAATTCGCAAACCATATTCATTTAGTGAAAATGAATTAAAACATGACTTCGGCAAAGAATTTGCGTCGGAAGGCGTTGAAGCAGCCTATATCGCTCGAACAATTTTATCTTTTATAGCTACTTAAAAAGCTGCGTTTGGTTGTTACTGGTAGCTTTTAACTCTTCCCATCACCATCGCTTCATGCGAGAGGAGTTTTTCGAAAATGAAATTACTGAAAAAATTCCCAGAAACTCCATGACCAGTGAAACTTTCATTGTTTCACTGAGAAAGAATGGGTAACGTTGATCTCAATGGCGTATCTAGGGTATGGCAGGTACGGCACATGCCATGGGCGCCACTTTGACGGGGGGCGAAAAAACTGCTTGGCAAAATTAAAATCTTTATTTACAGTTTCTTGAACCTATATTTAGCGCCCCATGCATTCATAAACTGCAAAGCTGCATCAACGCCGCGTCCTCACCTAAAGCATTACGTCGGGCTCGGGCGTGTTGCGCTAGTACCACTATGCATTATGACAAATTTGCGGTATTGTGACATAACACGAGGGTCAGACATTGCGACAGGACAAGAACGCTCGCTTGCCACGTCCACGAGGCCTCGTCCTTCTCACGCTATAAGAAAGGATAAGTTAGTCCTACTTCTGCATTTCAGGCAAGTAGATATTAGTCAGAATCTGGTTGATATGAGTTTAAGTCCGTGGCTGTGAGAATCTGACTTATGCAAATAATTGCTTTTGAGGTCGTACAGATTTAGAAATTACTTGAACAGCTGCGGCCCACTCCGACGTTATGGTACTTCTTCGATGGCCAGTAGTGCCCGATAAATAGGCTGAATACAATGCCCCAGTCCATAAACTAAGGTTGAGAACATGATTTAGTCGAAAAATTAGCTGTTAGTATCGTTGCCGTACCCGTTGAGCAAAAACGTTAAATCATGCAAGAGATTTGTTAGTCTTGTTCAGCAGTGGTGGCTCGTGGTGAAATTGGCCGGGAGGGCTGCGAAATTTCATCTCTGGTTGCAGGCCCGTCGCCAAGATTTAGCAGCAGGGGGGGCTAAAAACCAGATGGAGGGGCAAAAAAACAGAAAGGGGGTCACATTTTTAAAATGCAGTATTGGATGTATGCAGCAACCGGGGGGGCCAAACGTGAAATGGGAGGGGGAACCGACTTCAAATGGGGGGCCGGGCACCACTGGCCCCCGCTGGCGACGGACCTGTCTGGTTGAACATATGGAATTGTCGCCCTGGCTGTTTTTATAATTACTAATGGCGTTTTCAGTCACTCCAGCAGTCCTAATCTTATCAAACTCGTAATTTTCAGTTGCCCTTATTGATACATAGAAAACATTCACTTCAGTTTAATGAAACCAAACCCTAAAGCGTAAACACGAACACAAAAGAATTAAACAGGTCCCATCAAAAGTATGACGCATAACCACTGCCATCAAAGCTGCAAAGGCGAGAGTCGAACCCAGCACCACACGCACACTAAACTTGGAACATTCCGCTCGACTGATGAGGAGCTTTTGTTAACAAAACAAAGCGTAGCATTTTATCCAAACCAACCGTGTCATGGCAGCAGACCTAGGCTAGAGCCACTTTCTTTGCGCAGGTACTTTAATCATGTTCCTTCAAATGAAGCTTAAATTTTCCAAAAAAATTCGAACAGTTTATGATTTTACACAAGATTTCTCGATTTTTTGAACTGGATTGTTATGCTTTTCCAGTAAAAGTTTGTATCCTGAATCAGTTACAGCTGCAACGTTCACCTTACCAAAAAATTAAAGGCCTACTTATAGTACTTGAATGCTTGTAGGCTTGCCAGATTTCTCATACTTCAAATTTTTCATATTTCGATGTTTTAAACCAGTCACATCTTGTATTGTCCAAGAATGAGATCCACCAACTACTGCCATACATCTTCTAAAAAAATTCAATATCCAAGAAATTCAGGTAGTAAAAAACAGTCAAGATCATATTTCCTCCGTTTTTTCTTTAAAAATTCATCGTCAAATTATCAAAAACGCGTTCGGATAGGCCAGTGGTTCCCAACCTTTTTAGGCTTGCAGCACCCTACAAAACAGAAATATAATTTCCGGCACCTGGTGGCGAACCCATAGCAATTTGGATTGAGTTTTGGCGACATTTTGAAAATATCTTTTCAATGATATAATAAAAAACGTATTAGCTCGCGGCACCCCTGGGTATTGCAAATGGCACCCCGGTTGGGAACCACTGATTTAGAGCATATTGAATGCAGGCTGGAGGGTTTCTCAATTATCGTTCAAAATATTGCTGGCCGGAAGTTATCGACTGTATATGCCAACCAAAATAACTTGAATGGGAAATTAAGAAAAAAACTGGGGGCCAAGCAAACATCTGGGAGGGCCATTGCTCACCCAGGCCCCCCTTAGAACCGCCGTTGATTCAATCATCACCATACAGAAGCGTGACATTTTGGGAGTAAAATGGAGATACGTAAAAAGCATCAGACACATGAAGTGAGCAGATGAAAAGCTGGATGAAAATGTTCATCGTTTAACATAAGCATGCAAATTGTTTCTAATCAGGCATCAAATGCCCTGAGGAAAGAAATAACTTGATGTGGGCGAACACTTGCACGCAAAAGCTGCCGATGTTGCTTTGATGAAAACAGAATCCTAGTTAAAATGAGCTAAAGAAAAGAAACAACAACAGCATGTACATGAGAAAGCTGCCTAAACAACATTTGGTTAGCATCTGCACAAACGCTACTGCTGCGAGATGAGCCTGCTACGTAAACAACATATATTTCAGGCATAGGCGTAGGAGCAGGCAAAATTTTGGGGGTGCGAAAAAATTTTGCCCGAATTTCCCAAACTTGCCCGAAAAGTTTCCGGGCAACTCTTTGTGTGAGTATTTCTTCCCACACAGATCATTTTTGGAATGACCTTAAAAAAAAGTCCTCATGTGATTCTCCCCGCGTTGGGCGCCAATTTTTCAAAATCAAACAACGTTGGGCGCTATTTTTGTCTGTATTTTCAGGTAGTTTGCCAAGAATTTCCGGTAATTTGCGAACATTTATAGATTTTTCCAGATTTTCACAGATTTTGCCGGGATTTTCAAGGATTTTGCCCGGATTTTCGACAAATCAAAACTTTTGGGAGTACGCTTGGACCTCCTGCACCTCCGCCTTTTACACCACTGACTCCAGTGATCGGGTGTGGAGGCTTTATATTGAGATTTGTGCTTGTGCGGAAATGAATGAAAAGAAATTAAGGTCAGTCTTCACTATCGCATGTCCAACCATCTAAGCGCGTGAGGATTCAAACCTTGCTTCACGTGTATTCTTTCCTTCTAAACTTATGATTTATACCAGTGGAGCGTTTGTAGATCCTGTTTGGTTTTAGCTATATCCGCTTAAGAGGATGTGAAATCAATTACTCTGTGCTTACAATTTTTTCCTAAATTGATGGTTGTACCAGTGGAGTTACGAGGTGGACACTAGGGAACACGGGTGCAGTGCTTTGAGTTGTGCCAAAGCACCAAAATAACCAAGTAAAAGAAACAGTATATTTTATGCTATGGTTTGGGGACGCTCATTACAGTAGGAGAGCAAAGCTGCCAGAAAGACGAAGAAGACGTCATAATCAACCATTTTGCCCGGGTCTTAAGAATTCTAATTTAAATTCTTAGTCAAAACGAGTTGGTAGAATCTCTGCTACGGTGGAAAAAATAAAAATATGTGTCTAAGGCGCAACATTTGGGAGGCACCTGACTTAAAACTTATCCATGAGGTGGTACGCACAGTCGAGACCTCACTGGCTTGTACTCGACAACTGCCATGAGGGTCGGAAGGATTTTTTCCAGGGGGAGCCACTAAGGGATTGTTCCAAATTTTTCTAGGAGGGCCAAAAGTGGTGAAACTTGTTTTTCCCACTCGAAACTAAGAAATCAACCTTTTTTTCCTAAACTTTTCAAAATCCAGGGAGGGGTCTTGGCCTTCCCCTGCCCTCCCTTCCGACGCCCATGACTACTGCCATAAAGTTATCAACAAGTTGATATGTCCTGTGGCCAACAATAAATTGGACGTCATCCGATTGCAGAACGCGTTTGAAAAATTATTTGAGTTGCTGGCATACAAGGCTGAGAAATCCAAACTTGGTGTTATAGAAATAAACAGTTTGCAACATGCATATTTATTAATGCAAGTCGAAAAATGTTTTTAAAATGCCCTTAGTTCTTCGTAGGCATAGATTCAGGATTTTTCCTTACAGGAGAGGGCACAAAATCAGAATTTCAAACTTATTCAATTTTGCTTTTAGAATGTTGGCGTTATTTCTTAGATGTACACTTCAAATCCATATTCTTGAGAACTTTTTCACAGTCTGTTCCAATCTTGCGGATTACGTTTTTGAGAAACATGAATCGAATGTCTATTGCTTAACTGTTGTACGAAACCATTCTTCGAACAATAACGTATCAGTTTTGTATGATCTTAATCACGTTTCTTTCATGTAAATACATAGGCTACGTTTGACTGGAACAGTGGCCCAGAAAGGTGGGGACCAGGCGGCTCCAGGACCCGGGCGGTACCTTCTGTGGGGCGGCAATTTATTGATTAAAAATCAATTTTTGAAAGTAGTGTGAAAGTTCTTACTCTCCTTTATTGTTTTTAAATAAATTTTTAAAAGTTTTAAAACTTTCAACTCTTCAGTTTTTGTGTTTAGAAGCCCTAGACTGGTAGGCTTGAGTGAACCAAAAAACTAGGAAATGTGGCGTGAGAAATTGATTAAATATTTACTCAAAAGTCTGCGTCAAATCCAATGTGCTAAAGAACCCCGGTGTTACCTTAAAATTAGGGCATTTTTAGCGTAGTTACTTGGGGGGGGCAATTGCAGGCCCGGTGAATAAACAAACACCGGTGAATAAACAAAATAACTTAAATGTTAATTATTTCAAAATTCCCAAAAAGCATCGTAGGCTGCACAAATGCCCTCGCGGGCGACATGCGGCCCGCTTCTTTTAGACCACAGAATTCATTCTAGATATTTATTTGTTACGATTAAGCATGCATTGTGCCGGTTCAATCACGATCATGTGGATTGTTAACGTTTTCATCAATGATTTCACATTAACTTGCCAGCGAAAAAAAATTTTTGTTAAGTAATCATAGTCTGATCTGTATATAGTCTTGAAAGTGTTTCAACTTTCATCTGATGTTAAACCCTATCCTACAACAAATTTAGAATTATTCAGCTGCAACGGCTAGACTCAGCAGCAAAATCTAACGTAAACAGGAAGAAGTTTTTTTGCAAGTGCTGAGGACATTGACACTGCCATCACTTACAGATAGTTTGCAATTTATTTTCTTGATAAAGCGCATGTGACTAAAATGAAACTAAATTGAATTTTTTCCCAGTCGACTGGATTATGCTGTACACCCATCACCCATGGATAAAAAAAACTTCAACCGCTTACGTTAAAATGGCTAGAGCAGCGGTTCCCAAACTTGTTTGAGCGTTCCCCAAACCTGAGTTTGGTGAACACGCCTCAGACAACGGCCCAATCCTTAAACAACGTATGAAAAAACAATGATTGTAGGCCTATTGGGTATTTTTGGCAGTAAGTTGCGAAGTTTGTTTTTAATGTCAGCATTCCACTCTTTTCTCACTAAGTGCTTATGCTACAGACAAGACAAGCAATGGTAATGTTGAAAATACACAACTCCGGTTTGGATCGCCTCAGCATGGCCCATTTTTTGACATTTCGCCACTGTTATTTCGGTTTCGACCCATACTTTGGGAGGTACGGGCTAAATCAACTAGCCGACTGTTGTGTTAAGCTGCGGCGACAAGTATTATTAACTTCACTCCGGAGCCGTGGTGAGAATCGATTGTGGCTTCGTTTCCGCAAATACACAGCCATTTTCACATTTTGTGTAGAGAGGGTGGGTGAAACATACGCAAGTTTGTAACTATTGCATTTCATAAGCGTTTAATGAAATAAAATCCAAACATTTTTCAAACGCGTAGAGGTATTCCAGCCTTTACGTTATCAGCTGCATACGTCAATCAGTCGCTCAAAAATTGGATAAGATCGACGTCTTTTATGCGCGCAAGTTTTGTAGACCAACTTCGGGAGTCCGTGTCTTAAAGCAAAGTTGCTACTCGGCTTCGAGTGAATGTGAGTTGGTGTACATCAGAAGGGCGTAAATATAGAAAACGCGATCATAATGACGGTCACAATGACTTCCTGCTCAACTGGAATGTAGGCTGCAAAAACCATACTGCAAATCTTGCTCTTAAACCATCGAGATTTTCACCATCGGTCGTGCATGAACTTTTTATAAGCAAATGGTGGCTTTCATCCAAAATAGAAACGTGGAAATTTACTAAAAACAAACGTGAAAAACTTGTCAATTCAATGAAGATTGACTTCTATTTGCCGGCTTAAATCGGAACACAATTATTCAGAATAAAAGCGCCAGAAAAATGCACCTTTTGTGGATAATGCTTTAAAAACAAGGGGCATTATATATTTAAATGTTGAGACTTCGTTGTTGTTTACCCCCCTATCAAAATTTCTGGCTACATGTCTGATTTGACGCATGCTGCTGGAGTCCACGCAAGCTTAAGTATAGTGCGACGCCACCTACTGGAGACTGACAGAAATGCTAAGAAACATCTTGAAAAGAGCTTCTTACTCGAAACGTGAAGCTGACAAAATTGATAAAAAGCTTAAATATTGGACTAAAGAAGACTGGAAGAAAGTGTTGTTTTCAGATGAAAGTCATTTTTGTTTTAGGGGAAACACAGCAGAGTTGTCAGGATCAGGAAGGGTGAGCACTTAGCAGTTAAGTCCTGCCTATTGGATGAAGTAGCAAAGCACCTGCAAAATAAGATTTTCTGGATAAATTTTAGCTTTTCTGAAATAGGTTCACTTATGTCAATTGAGGATTTGAGGGTATGATGAAGTTATACGAATACATGGATGTAAGTGAAAGAAGTCATTCCAGATATGTGAAGGGCATTTCCTGATGGTGGAGGAAAATTCCAACAGGATTATTCCCCGTGTCTTTCACCTAACAAAGTGAAGACGGTTCTCAGGAAACAAAAATGAAATGGGTTAGCTTGGCCTGGAAACTCACCAGGTCTTAACCCCATTGAGAATTTGTGATCAGTAACAAAATGTCGGATACAAAAATTGTATTGCACCACCATGACCAAGCTAATAGATGCCAGAGATGATTGGATAGTGGTTTTTCACTACCCAATCCTATCCTGTTTTTAAAAAATAACATTCGTATCCGATTCTTGTTGTGGTTCAATCGTACTGTCCGTATCGGAAAACTATCCAAAAGTGTGTCTTTAGTGATACGTATATAGACTTGGAATCGAACAAAAAACTGAAAATATGCTTCTGAAAATAATAAGTGATTTGAGCAATGTGCAGCTTTCTCCAAGATGTCAAAAGTGACCAGAAGTTTGTTTCACAGCCTGAATCCTCAAAACATCGAATAAAATGTTTCAGATAACATATCCTTATACGCATCCGGTTCCAGGTTAAAAACAATTTTCGGACATTCGTATTAGTTGAAAATTTACTGTTCTGCCGGATATCTCACGATAAATCGGATAGTGATAATCTTTGACAGAAACTATTATTCCAATGTGGCATCGGGACAGTAAATCAAAGAATACTGTCAAAAACGGTTCCATGACTATTGAGACCAATTCATTTGAGACCATTCATTTGAGACCATTCATTCGAGACCACGTTCATTTGAGACCACGACATTTGAGACAACATTCATTTGAGACCTATTCATTTGAGAACACTTCATTTGAGAACACATTCTTTTGAGACCTGTTCATTTGAGACCACATTTACATAAGGCTTTTTCATTTGAGACCACATTCATTTGAGACCACTTCATTTGAGACCTCATTCATTTGAGACAACATTCATTTGAGACCACATTCATTTGAGACCACATTCATTTGAGACCACATTCATTTTACCCCATGTCATGCAAAGTGAAGCTGTTTTGATTTACTGTGAATCACATTTTTATGATCTACCTTTCACTTCTTTGCGGGAGACCTGAAGTTTTGCAAGGTGACTATTCATTTGAAGTTTTGCAAGGTTACGCCCTTCCGTGTCCAGGGGTGACCCATGCTGGGTTGTAAATCCACCCGCACTTTGAAACAACGCAGAGGCCAGAAAACTCTTCGTACCTCGGGTTCTGAAAGGACCGATGCACCTCTAAAATGTCATTTAGACCAAATCAAAGACGGCTTTTACAGGCTAATAGCCATAGAACGCCTGTGAATGTTGGCTTAAAGTTCAAAGTTAAGCATTATGCGAGTGAACAAACACTTCGCGTGTTATGACAATTCCTAATAAATTCACGATTGTAATATGGAATTTTTGAATGGGAAGGACAACTTCATGTCACCTACAGTCAACATTAGTAGTTTTAAATCGCACTATGAGATATTTGAACACCTCAAGAAACAATACTCTTTGAATTTACAAGTGATTACAAAGCACAGAAAATTCTCCCACTAAAATAAATTTACATTCATGAAGTGGCAAAATCCATGTATAAATACAATAAATCACAGCTACCGCCCACGTTTAATGATTAATTATATTTTCTTATCACATATGTTCATTCGTGTAACACTAGACAAATTAACAATCCTTGTTGCTGAACAATAACCATATGTATTAATTCTGTAATATTGTTACTAGTGAGGGGTTCGATCATAAGGTATTGTAGCTTACTCATCGTTGCGTTCACTATACAAATTGATGGAATGTTTTGCATTATACCTTAGTACATGGGCTGAGTTATCTTTGACCTTCAACCGCATTGAGAACGTTGCAAATCGTGTGTCCACCAAGCAGTACACAAATTTCCGTTCCCTTACGCGAGCCATCATATTGACTGAAACTTCACTTTTAGTAGATTGATTGTACGCATTGGTGTAAACTGCAGGCAATTTTTTGGGGTGCAAAGGATATTTTGTCCAAATTTCCCCAAAAAACTTTTGTGCAACAAAATTTCTCTACAGATTTTGCTCTAGCTGTTGTTGCATTATATTACCCTCCATGTTGCCATAGACTTGAAAATAGAAAATTTGGTACTTGAAATTTAGCTCTTAATGATCCAACTGAAAAAATAGCCTACGCTAGGCTGTTTAAGAACATTGTCAGAAGCCAGCTGGCTCAGTGTCCTTGAGTACCTACCTAACAGTTCTGAAGTTTGGGTTCCATTCACATTCCAGCTGCTGTCAGCAAGGAACGTCACAGCTAGCTGAGGTAGGCCTAAAGCTGCTACCTTCTCTGAATACAAATATATATATGATGTGCTTAGCATGTATCATATTATGACTATGCCTTGTGTCTCACAACATTGTCTGATCAACTGCACATATATGCAACATGTAACAAACAGTATGGCAAAATGTTTTCAACCGAACAAAAACACTGCAATTAAAATTTGAAAAATCTTTTCTGTACTTGCGTGGCATGGTCTCTACTAATATGAAGTAGGTGCCCTGCAGCACACTCCATTCCCACAGTGCACAATTAATAATGCACGCAAATGAAATGTCTTGCTTGCACAAACTTTCAAGTTACACATCAACTCTCACAAACTAAAACAAGTTTCTAGAAAGCGTTGCTTTTATACATTGTTGATGTGTTTTCTATGCCATAACAAACTTTTATTTATGCACTCAATGAGTATATTATTCATATTTTAAAAAATGTCGAAAATTCTTTGCCCAAATTTTGGCAAGTGTTGGGGTGCTGTTGCACCTACACCACTGATTGTACGCTTCGTTCCCAGCCCTGTAGGACTCTGCACTCAATCGCAACTATCATGATATAAACCCAACTCAAGTTATCACCCAATGTTTTACAATTACTGAGAACCGTAAACACTTTCTTACTGCTTAAAATATGCTTGGATCACATTGTTAACATCGCAATTCCATGTATCGCATTAACGTATGTATAACTTCACACTCGGAGTATATGCTTTATTTTTATTAATCAACCGTCTCCTTTATACTTCAAGCAGGTTCACCTTAGACTGCAGCCTCCCACTTACGTTATTGAACCTTAATCAACACTATAAAGCGGTGTTAGTCATCAGTTACGGTGTAAGCGCCATCTATGCATGCCCCGTTGGCGCCACACCGTCTACACTCGCGTTGTTTCGTCTGTGCGTGAGTTGCTTGTCAGCATCAAGGGTGCTACTTCGTTGTGTGTTGGTATGACGACATTAAACAATTAGTTTGCTGAAAATGTCGTGATCTAGATTTCCAGCTCTCATGTCACTACAGTATTTCCAGAACTGTGGGCCATGGCCGGCGTTCAATTCGTTCGCTAAGAACCTCTACCTTTCCACAGCCGCTCGACAGCTTTCCGGCTGAAGAGCTCTGCAACGTTAAAGCTTTTCGTTTTGCCATCGATGCAACGCAGTCTGACGGCCACAAGTCTACTTTCACTCGTGCTTGTGGGGCGTCGCCGCAAAGACAACAACACGGCTGCGGACGTCAAAACTCGCCACAGGGATATATATTTAAATACATGTGGCGCGAAATAACAAGTGGCGCTCAAAGTATCGGACGACGTCACCGTAAGAAAAACGTGATTAAAACGTGTGCCGAGTACACAATAGCAACGTTTTGCACAAACAAAAGGTACGTTTGCGTCCCATTGCACACCACAAGGCACGGCCAACGCGCTTGTGATATGTGCAGGATCTGGTGTGTGGTTTAGCAAAATGTCAAACCGCTTAAAGAAACATCATAGATTTCCACATTTGTGAACTCCACAACTTCGAAAAAAAGGGTAAAACCCACAATTAAAACATGAATATTCTCTAAGCACCAAATAAAAAACCGTTCTGTCAAGTTACAAACCTAAGTTTTTTTCAATCTCGTGATCGGGAAGCAGATAAGTATCAGGGAGAGGGTGGTCGAGACTGCACTTGCGCAACCTGCGTCATACTGCCGTCAGGCTTGCAATGCTGTATCAGTTCGGCAAATTAGCAAATAGGAAAGGTCAGCTCAAACAAGCGCTGGCCGCTGAATTGCTCCACATTAAATCTCACTGCGCGCTCGAAATCATCGCACACATGAACGAAGCATTATTTCGGGCCGCGTGTTGTACGAAGTCGGTGGTACCGTGTCAGATGAAAGTCGCTCTGTCTTCATTGACACTGCGTGAGGGTGGTGCAGGTAACGAGATGGGGGGGTACTACTGTAGCGAACAGGTGGCTGAAGATGTTTCATTGTACCCTTAGAGAACCAGGGAATGTTTTATCAGCCGATCTGAGCTTGCGAAAGCCTTGGCCAGGGCATTTTTCACCCGCGCCCACCCAAACGTGCTGTATATCAGCTGCAAATATTGACAGCGAAGAAGTTGACCACACACCAAGCGGTAACCATGAATCAAGCGCCCCTTTCCTTCCATCAAACACTGCCGTAGCTTATGTGGTCACTAGTCAGCAGGTTCGCATTGAAAAGTGGTGTCTGGCGACGAAGCATATCAGGAAGACGCGAAACGTTTCTGGGCGAATATACCAAACACGAAACAACATACTGCTTGAAAAGACAGAAACAACCGCACGAAGTACAGCGCGGTAAAAAAACATGGGGATCTGTCTCAAGGAGTGAAAAGTGCCCCTTCCCTCAAGAAAACATTCCGCTTGTGCTGCCATAATAAAACGTATCTGCGGTCGCGTATCCGCGAATTTATCAATCGCAGCGTTGCTTTTTCGCATGGTTCAACCAAGGGAAGGCTTATTGTCGGCTTCCTATGTTTACAAGTTCGTATCGCCCGTGAAAAGCTCAGACAATCGTCGCAATACATTTGCACTCAGTGGCGTAATTGACGGAGGGGCAAGGGGTCAAGCCGCCCCTTGAGAAGCTAAATGTAAAAAGTGGGCCCCCTTTAGTTGACGTTTTGATATTTAGTTTAATTCGTTTTTTTTGCGTTTATCAGGGTGATTTCGTTTTTTTTTTGATCTGGTGTGGACATCCAGAGATTCACTATAATTTCTTAACCTTTTTCTGAGTTTTCGCTAGTGGGCCCCTTCAGCTAAGCTTTGCCCCTCAAACCTCTAGTTTCGCCACTGTTTGCACTCAAATCAAATTTCGTTGCAGGGCGTTCGCAATTTACCCTGAATGCCGGCATCGGTGTTGGACTGAAGTTGTGCGGCAAAGCACTTGTGCTGTCGGCTGGTGTCGCTCTTTCTAAAACACGATTTTGCACGTGATGGCAAAAACATCGGGACAACGCGTCAGCAATGACGTGCATGATGAGATGCGGACATTTGATTACGAAACGGGGCTTCGAAGTATCGTGCAAACTTTCATGACCATGCTGCCGACCGTGGAGCACGACACGACGTGATCTGCGGAGACGAGGGTGACGATCGTTTGAAAGGGTGTGCAAGGCTGCGGTTGAAGAAAGCCGATGAAATGCGGTGTTTGCTGGCCACGAGTACCGGAGGTCGACAAAACGCGGCAAATTTGACCGAACTTGGAACTACTACATGGTGACGAGTACCGTGGAGACTTTTTAATAGTTAACGTTCAGCCAAAGACCCGGATTTTTTTCAAGGTATTTGCGTCACAGTGAGCGGCAAAATAAACGTGGAACGACGCGCCCTGCAACCGCCATTCTAATCTGCAATAGACTCGAGCGTGTGCTGTGACCAGTGACCAACCGGATAACACTGTCAGCGTAACATGCAGTCGGTTGCACAAGCACAGGCGTATCGGATGCATCGAGGCCGGGAAGTGGCAAAACCTATTTTAATGTTCTGAAGTGTCGTGTAGGAATCAATTTCGGTGTGCAACACCAAGACATAGCTCACATGCTCCTTTGTTTCCACCAAAAGCCACCATTGCGTCGTTCAACCGGTCGACATGAGTGACAAAGCTCTGTTTTCTGTGCACCAACGCCAGCTTGTTGAAAACAATTACGCCAGAGGAGGTTAAATTCAGGAGAACTGGGATCGAACTGGAGTATTGCAAACGGCGAATAAGTTAACAGCAGAGTCGCGGTACGGCCTTTTGTCGGCTTCGGTAAGTCAAGCGACAACAACGCAGCATTTCGGTTCCAGGCAGAGATTACAGAATAAAACGCCGCATCCGGTACGAAAACGAAACGTGGCCACTGATTGAGCAAACTTCACATACACATAAAATATAGGGACGATAAAGCCAAAAATCGCTGACAAAAGTGTACGATAAGTTGAGCGCGCATGAAGAACCGCAAAAAACTGACACGATTTCAAAAAACTGACGCTAAGCAAAAACCAAGTCGAGAATAACTGTCCACGATCGGACGCTGACAAGGGCTCGACTCGCGGTCAAAATGTACGGCAGCCGACGCCAAGACATACATAATAGGGCAAGTACGCATCTTAAATTAAGACTAGGAAAGCACCGAAAGAATAATTCTGTACAAGCACGAGAAAACTAGAATGAATTCGCACAGTATAGCGTCGCTAAGCTAAAAGTTGTGACTATTTTCGTTTCGTCAATGATCTCAGCGGCGTGACAATGAAAACCGACGCTGTGTGACGGTTTGAGAAATGTTTGAAGCTGTTGGTTACACAAGAACGAAGCCATTGTGCTATATACCAATGCTTGCTTTGAAACTCGCCGCAAGCATGAAAAAAGAACAGTGGCCAATGATACAAAAATAGCGAAGGTACGATTTAAAAAAATCGATTTTTTTTAATTTTTAACGAAAGCGCTGCGCTTTCTTCGGGATGCAAAGCAAGGATAGATTTATTGAATTGTCTGAACGGTAACTCACGCCGGACAGAAAGTTTTTACTTTTAAGTGTTGCGTTCAGGCGGCTTCGTGCGCGAATCACTGGCATGTGTTGAATTGAGTCGGCGCGGAACGAAAAAATTAGCGGCGATAAACGGATGCCGTTCATACGCGCACCACGCCACGGGTCGTTGAAAGACAACATTTTGATACAGAAAGCTACTGTTAGGAGGCTCGGCAAGAAGTGCCGCAGCTTTTGCACAGGCCGCGAAATTGATCAGAGCAAAGGATCGAGCTCGGCCATTCTCGCGGGGCTGAGATAACCTTGGACAAAACATGGAGCCCAAACGACTCAAAGTTTCAGGGCGCGCGAGCGAGTTTTGTTTTGTTTTGTTTTCAGCGTATACCGCAAATCTGTCGACGAGTCGAGCCAGACGCTCAGGCCATGAAAGACGCGAAATCGGTCGGCGCGCCGCCGCCGCCGTCCCCGTCCTTGGTTTCGAATCGCTTTGCTTCTTGCTGCATGCTCTCTTTGATCTTGAGAATGGCGGCGGATTCGTTGTGGTCCTGAATGACGGAGTTAAGCGGCAAGCAAGCCCGGCCAGCAGTTAGAGCGGGTTAAGTTCGAACGAGCGCGCCCGACAGAGAAAACCGTGCGGCCCGGCCAAGGAAGAGCGTTCCAAGCGAGGCGGGCATCGAACAACGAGCATATGAAATAAGAAAAAAAGAACAGGTTAGATTTGTCGCACAGGAAGCGGTTACGTCGTTAGTCAAATAGAAAAACAAGGCGGCGCCGGAACGCCGAGATTGCAGCGTTTTATCAAAGGTAAGCAGCTGGTTCAGGCGGCGGGGATCGAGTGCCATGCACATACAGTACATTAGCGCCGTAGCGAGGTTAGAAAAGAACACCTAACGCAGCAGTTACCAAGGTTTGCTTCCACACCACGCACATGCGCAGTAGTATCGGTAGCACCGTTACTACCACTCTTCAGCAAGCAAAGCACAATGACAGTTAGCTGCGGACTTAATATAAACCACGCCAGGCACGATATTTGTCTGACCTCTAACCAACCTTCAGGGTAAGTAAATCTTTAACGATTAGACATTTCTTAAAATGGCCATTTTGCAGTCTAAAATAACTCAATAAGAATATGTAACACTGCAAAAGTGGCAGTTGACCAGACTGCGCGGAATCGAGCGAATTCCAAACGTATTTATTCACGCATTTCTCCTCAACTATGAGATATTCGCTCCTGAAAAGCGGTCTGTAAACCAACAGGATAATGGAAGCATCCAGTTAGGGTAGCGGCAACGGCGACTCATGAATCGTAAAGCGCGGTATTATTGGGTTTGGAAGCTTTTCGTTACAAAGCACTACTTCTTTGCACTTATCAATATGAGACTCCACCAGCGCTCGCTGTTCAGTAACTGCCACAGACTGTTGTTTGGCTAAACGCCCCGGTTTTTCTCCTAATAATCAGCGCCTACAGTCATGCGACGAAAATAGGAATTCCGCATCTGCTACTTCAAGCGAGCAGTCGACTCTTCTATACTGTCACAGCGGTGACTGATGACTGAAGGATGAGAGTTCAGCCACAAGTGCGCAGGTCTACATCGAGTGTGCGGCAGTTCTGGCTTCGAATGCTCAACCATCCCACAACATTTTTATTGCTTAAAGCACTAGTTGGCGACCAATGCAAAACAAAATGTGCAGCAAAACAACCAACCACACACACTGTGATTGAACCTTCATGTCGTGAACGGGAGAAGGCGTACTACGCTGCTCTGAGGTTTTTGACTGATCACGTGAACGGAATAAAGAAGATCGCTAGCTTCAAACACAGGGTATTTCCATATGATGGTCAAAAGCAAGCATACTATCTTTTCAGGCGCTCATACGATATCAGAAGTAAACAACATGCGGGTTGCGGGGATCTTTAACATCCGCGACAGATAATGCCAGGGGTTAGCGCCGAGTCTAATTAACTGAATGAACTCATTCACCGGTGCCCAGGGAATTGACAAAATCGTGTGGGTGGCGCTAAAAGCCAGAACGCAATTACTGACGCGCGAGCCAAGTTGCAGCGCATGAAAGAAGTTGACAAAAAGCACTTCCTAGAAAGAGATTACAAGATCAACGCATCAGAACGCCTCAGCAATCCATAATCAGCGAATGTCTATGAGACAACGCTCTCAATCCACAAAAAAATACAGGCCTTCCGCAGCGAAAAGGCTGAATGGGCGTCGTGCGCCAGGTAGTTCGGAGGAAAGCACGCACAAGGTGGGTAGGCACGGGAGATCAATCGCATTCTGCGATCGCACATGAGTGTGCGAATGATGCTGCTGAATGAACACCGCAAACATCAACTGTGTGCTGAACGATTCGCGTGCCGGTGATTTTTACCATCAACCGCGAGGGGCGGAGACTCCGTTCAACTCGGATGAAGTCTATGAACCGTTGAACGAGCCCTGAATTTTCACTTACAAGTTACAAAAAACAAAACGAAAGATTTCAGTGGTAAGCTTCAAAGAAATCGGTAGCTTTTCAAACTTTCTTTCGCGTCGGTTCTCAACTGAGCAGCGAATCGACCCGGCCACCTCGAAAACAAAGCGATGTTTCTGGACGAAGTCGGTGCGGTAGCAATACCACTCACACATAGGAAAGCGACGGCGATAAAGTACAAACACAAAATGCAGTACATATCGGAACGAGGGTGAACTGTACCAACGATTTTTGGCAAGCACTGCCATGACACAGCGTGGTCGACATGTGTTGTGCGACAAACCGCTGGCTTTACGCTCTGAACTCCACAACCGAGAACCAAACCCAGCGCAAAGGCTAGCCTTTGGGGACGCGCTTCTTATTTACGTGACTTTCTATGTCATCTTGGGGTGGCGTTGCCAAGCAAAGGTCTGGACGGTGCGTTCATCGCGAAACGACTGTCAGTACGAGCCCATCTGTGGATTGTTACTCACACTGTCGTTGAAGGCCGGTACCATGTTAAACGCATCTCCGTCTCCATCTTGCGGTGTGTGTGGTGTGCCTCCAGGTCCGCCAGGGGGACCCATCTGCGGCGGAGCAGCTGGGCCACCCATGTTGCTCATGGACATGCTGTTGCCAGGTGAGCTCTGCAAAGCACCACGTGATTGGAACACGGAAAAAAGTAATATTAAGAATTTTAAAACAACAACCACGGATTTATATTCAGAAATCGATAGAGGAAGAAGCAATAAAGCATTTACTCTATCGCAAACGTAACACGTAAAGTTCATGCTGTTCAAGCGTTGAGCATTAACGGTGTATTTTTATGGTATACGAAATATTTCGATGATGTTTGCAATGACTCGAAACACAACATTTTTCCTATTCAGCCTCGTCTCCCAAAAAATACCCTTTCGGAATGTACACAAACATGGCGGCTTTGAATATGTGATGGAAACTAAACGTGACCAACTTTCGGCATCCCGTCCATCATCGAGGCATCTGGCCCCGAGCCATTCATGCCGTTTATGGGTGGCACTATGTTCGGCGTTGACGCAGACATGGGTGGGCCTCCACCGGACATTGGTATAGAGGTGGGGGGGATTGAGCCTTCAGGTACACCACCCATTGGAAACTGCGAACAGAAAGGGTTCAATCTTTTAACGCGACTTTTCGTTTAAAAAAACAAAAAAGAAGACAGTCGATTTGAAACGCATCGAGCAGATTTCCAACGTCGTCTTAAAAACGCCCGGGTTTGCGAACAAACGTTGCTATTTTCAACAACGTGCGCTCGTTTTCCCAATGTCTGTGCAATAATAACGCTGCCAAGCATGAAACATTCCTAACAACGGCAATGCACGAGTGACGCGTTTCCTCTACGTCGCTTGCAAAGCTTCAGTGCAACCGCTAAACGTCAACAAAACACGAAACGATACATCGTTCATGGCCTATAACCTGATTCTCGGCCACCACATCTGCAGGAGGTTCACGCGCAAATCGATGCGCACCTAGCTCCAACAATAATATTACCACAACGTTTTGGAGATTATAATCCGTCACTGAATTCCAACACGCCTTTACCGCACAGTCGTGGCATGGCTATCGCATGCATCAAACACACAATCGCCACAATCATGCACATGATTCCAACGATAGCTTAAATTAGAGCTTCTCGGCACATCAGGCAAAAACTTACCGTTGACGACATTTGTGAGTGCGACATTGGCTTTCCCATGGGACCGAAGTCGGGGTTCATTGGGTCTAAGAAAACATGGATTTTGAATAAAGTTAAACAACTGTAGCATGATTCTTAACCGTCTCATGCAAAATTGTTACAGAGGAACGCAGATGAACTGCACATTCTATCAAGGATGCCGCAATGGACGTTCCCTAAAAATGACGTGTTTTGACAAAAACACAAACGACGCCAGTTGTTTTCGGTTAGCAAGACGAATGACATGTTATAAGCTGCGTTGCAATCCACATAAATGTACGGTTTGCAGCTCGGTCGGCAACTAAAGCATGCACAAGTTATTAAAAGCGTATACGTATACAAACGACAAGCACGTCATGTTAAGCACGGCTGCAGCAACAATCAGAAGCAGCAATCAGACCATTGGCATGTGGATGTTAGTGGATTATGGCCAGCGCGCTTGAACTTTTGACGGCGATATGCGGTTAATCCAACAGACGATGCCAACTTCACTGCCCCTTAACGTCATGACAATGTTTATATTATTTTCAGTGGGCAGGGTATTAGGAAGCAGATACAAGCCAATGTGTCGAAATTTCCATCTATGCCACTGTGCACAAGTCACGTTCTCCGGGCAACTAGTCCAGTCTTCCACTGCATAACGAAGGTTCTAACCGAACGGTTAAGTGAAACGTTTGAGCTTCTATGAAAATTGCCGGTTTTGTTGCTCGTAAAGCGAAAACGAATGGCAGGCCACGTTGAGCAGGAACGACCTCATGTGTTTTGTTTGAAGTACAAAGGTGAACGTGGCCGTTTCTTAGCAGTTTCGGAAACGCAATCAGTACAAGCCGTATACATGCTGCATTCAACAATCGCGCATATGAGCTTATATGGCGGGCAGTAAGTCGTGGTGAGGCACCGCTAGCGTCACCTGTAGGAGTGCTCTTGGGGTCGACAGGTGTAGGAAAGCGGCCCGGGTGAGACCCAGGGTGCATGTGCGGTCTCGGCCCTACAGCATCACACAAAGGAAAAAGCGTAAGTGACAGCGAAACGGGATAGCTGTGTAAGTGTTCTTATCACAACGCAATCTCCACAGGTACGCTGCCCGCGTCAAGATAAGGTTTTCGTTTCATGTGATCTGCGAGTAGTGATAAGTTACGGCTCTGTGTTAGCAAATGTTCATGAACATGACGTTGACAGAAACTAGCCAAGCGTGACATCATGGTGAACTGCGGCAACAAAAAGTGCTGTGGACGCCAGCTACTATACCGTAAGAAACGTACATGATACCAATAGCTCTTCACCGCTCGCTATAAAAAAAGGCAGGCGAGTAATTACACACATCGCAGCAGAACATTCGAGATATTTCCCTTTCACTTTACTGACGTCAAACTCTTAACTGGGCCCAAAACTTTGGCTAGAAATTTTACAAACTTTCTTGACGCAGTAGTTTCCTGCAAGTGTTCAATGGGGTTGTTGTACTTGGCAAAGCGCACGATTCAAACAGAAACGTAACTGGTTGCTCAGTTTCCTGATAAAGCTAATTTCAATTTGAAAAGGGCACTTTAAAAGCCAGTCACCAAAATTTCCCCTAAAAAATTCCGAACTGCTTAGCAGAGAAACAAAATGAAGTGCTGGTTCTTTATGTTTAGTAAATGATGTCTTGATTTTAACAAATAACACGGTGAACAAGTTAGTCTAGCAACGATTTTAAACAAACAACATATAAACAAGTTCGTCTAGCAACTTCGCGAACAGAAATATTTTGACACTGAGCCGAAGCGCAGACTGAAGTTCGATAAACGATCAATCGTTGTTGGTTCCCCACCCAACTTTTGCTAACCTCTGGCTAATACATGGATCAAGTAAAGCGCCCTGTGACAGGAACACTGACATTTTGCAGCTATATGTTATGTAAGCGAAATGTTTCTGCGTCTCCTTGTAATGGATATCAGCAGCTTCGGTTGAGAAAAGCTGTTTCAGGAAGTGGTAGTGATGCGCCACTACGCTATACCAAGATCCACAGCTATACAGTTTAATTTTCAAATGCCAAGTCGGAAGTACGGCCATTATTATTTAATGTAAATATAAAAGCGAAATCACTAACAAGTCAGATCACTGACACCCGACAGCACATTTAGAATAGCGCAGAGTAGTGTAAAACCGATTGACTTCACGTTTTATGGAACACGGACCAAAAGAATAATAAAACATACATGCAATCACGAAATACTTGCACGTGACGGGTATATGGCACTACAGGTTTCAGTACGCTATCGCCTAGACCTGGCAACAATCGCAATGGCTGACATCTTACGAATACCTTTTCTCTTCATAATGTTTTTTTTTCATAAAGTAAAGCATAGAGAAAATGAATATGCACTGCACAAACCTTGCGGTGATCTCATTGGCGTGCCAGGTGGTCCGGCAGTTGGAGGGCCCTGTTGCAAGAAACTTTTTACAAAAACAGAAGCAACATTTGATGTATGACAGAATTACAAATAAAATCGATAGCGGTATACGCTCGCTCGTTAAAACGCGCAGAGCTCTTGTATCTTACAGCTCGAATGTAAGATTCTGACAGTTAATAAACGAAGAAGAGGCAAGGAACCGTACACCGCGAACTCCCAAGTCAAATCAGTTGAACGATGTACCTTTAAACATGCGGTTGATGAAGAGTTTTTCGATCAGGGGCCGATAAGAATTACAGGTGGAAGAGCAACTATACCGAAATGAGTTGTTACATAAAGAGGGTGTAGCACTGGATGTGATATTCCACACACAGAATAGCACGAAAATAGCTCTCGCAAAACTATTAGCAATAAGAGTTAAAAATGTATGCGACAAATTTATTTGTGTATGCTCAGTGCTGCTAACAAGATGCGAGCAACTGACAAATAACAGTCCGGCATATGTAATCGCCATGGTGCATCTTGCAGTGCAGCCGACTTTGGCCGATCAGCCACATAAACATTTACAGCCTCTCGTCGTTGTTTAAAAAAACAAATCGAAGCGAGCAATTTAACTGCTACTTACTACCGGCCCGGACGGGTTTGCCCACTGTGATCTGCCTCTCCTGGATAAAAAAACGGAATTATTACCAGCAAACCCTTAATCATGCCATAGTACTGCACGTTACCAAATTCTGTGGAAAAGAAGAGTTACAACCTGGCTCAAGCGACAAGCTGCAAACGCTCAATTTGACTGCGCGTGCGAACAGAACGAAGTGCTGATGCAGCTGGTTTTCCGGGGAAAACACCTGTGCTTGTCCGGAGCATATCCAGAACGGTAAAAAATGCGCATGGTTGAAGTATTAGTTGCGCTGCAACAGGTAATCTATAACATGCTTTCCTGTCCGGCACTTTCAGGAATAAACTTATAGTTGTCCAAGCTCATGGGCTAGCAGGAACGAGACGGGGATTGACCAAGCAGAACGCTGCAAGAAAGTGCGTGATGTGTACACGGCTCAATTCTGTTTCTCGCTTTGTAACGGTAATTAAACTTTATCAACATTTTGGCTTAATTTCTCAATCTCAGGACAACTTATGTGCATTTTTTCCGTTAAGTAACCCCACGTCGGTCAACTGCACTAAAACAACAAAGGTTGCAGCGACAGAGCGCAAGATCAAGAGTGTTCTTAACAAAGCTAACAAGACGTTATGTGGCAAATAAACGCATTAACATTATTTAGCAAATTCAATGGATTTTTTAAAACTCAAATGCAGCCGTGTCCATCTGTGGCACGTAGCAACGAATTGTCACTGGTATTAAGTTAAGTATCAAATTCACATCTGCGCCGCTGAATTACGACCACAGATTCGTCATGAGCACTCCATGTCAAAGTAGAGTTCTTAAAGCGTTGTCACCAAAGGCAACAGAGCATCGTTTTGAGAGGGAACAGAAACTAGTAGTTTTTCTCCTAACATGCCAACGAAACGTGCAAAAGGCCACTGTGGAGAGACAAGCAGTGTATACAAAAAAGGTATTTGCAGACTGTCAACGACTGGGCAAACACGATGATGCACGTAATAAAGGAGTACGGTTTGTTAAACAACACATGAGGTACGTTCGTCAATGTCGGTTGATCATAAAACTTTATTCCGTTTCACCAAATGCATCTTACACCATACCTGCGCTGGGTGGAGCTCCAAGAACTCACTGTCCGTTCAAACACAACAACAACAACCACCTGATTGTCCGCGCAAGATATTTATATACAGTTAACGAATTTCACTGAAGTTTATTTCTTCCAGGGCGTTTAGACAAGTTTCACACTCGTGTGCTCTTCCAAAAGGACACGGCGATACTCACATGGACATAGGGATTCCAGACGGCGCGTGACTGGGCATGGCGTTTGATGCAAAACGCATTCCAGGAAAACCCTGAATAGAAACAACGTCAGAAAGCTGTGAACCCTATCATCGGATAACTTCGATCGCACGAGCCGTACCTGCGGAAATTGGTCATGCGACCCATACGGGTTCATGTGACCGGGAGGCATGTTTCGAGGAACCATCCGGGACATACCCATCATTCCTCCTACAAAAATACAGTTGCAGGTTAGTTCAACAAGATACGGTCAGTGAAAAGAAATAGTCCGTTCGTCGTCGACCACACCGTACACTAGTGGTCGGCAAACTGTGGGTCTCGGCCCAATTGTGGGCCGTTAAGCGCACTTTATTGGGTCGCGCAACGCTTTCTGTATGGGCCGCGTGGTATGTAAGAGCTATATTCAGGGCTACCTACCGCCCTTATTTCTAAGGTTTCTCCTTATTTTGATGTACTACGTCTTAGAAAATATTACTGTCTTTATTTGGGACTTGCGTCCTTATTTTTTCTTATTTTCGGTGGTGTAATATTTTTAAATACGCAATATCTGATAGATACACCGATCATTTCTATCGCATAGTAAACATTTTGTAATGAAGGTTTTGTGACGTTATATAAGTAGTAAATCGTGCAGCAAAGAAACGTAACGCACTATCAGGCTTTGTTAGCACTGTGACCTGTCAACTCTGGTTAGGATTCTTAGGAAAGCTGATTTTGTAGCCAAGGTTCAACATTTAATTGATTCAAGAAATTAAGCAAGAAAAAAAAACGTGATCTTTGACGATACCAAGAAGGAAGTCAAGAATAAGAGATTTCTGAAGGCTGAAGCAAACGATTCCAGGAGATAACTATGCAAATATATGTTCTGACGTTAGTCATGCAAATAGAAACAATTGTTTCATGTTAAGTAATAAAATAAATATTTCCTCAGCCGTCCTTACTTTTTGGTTGTAGATCGATGGTAGCCCTGACTATATTTTTGCGCCGGATGCGTGGGCTAGAACATAGGCTACTATATCAACTGTGAAACATTGTTTGTTTGACGTTATAAAGCAATGTTTTTGTCAGTATAGGCTTTAGGACATTACATAGCATTGTTTTGTAACAAGTGACTGAATGCAACGCAAGTTTGAAATTGGGCTTTCAAAACGAAAGTTTGCCGATTGCTGCCGTACACGGTCAAAAGCAGAACTACAGTAGATCCGCTACGATTGGCTAGAACAGTGGTTCCCGAACTTGTTCGAGCCATTACCCAAACCAAGGCAACGATTATGTCTTATTACTAGGGCAACCAATTTTTTGACCTAAAAACTTAAAATTTTGACTTTATAATTTACCCTTTTTGACTTTAGTTTGATCTATAAATGTTCTGCCTTTGCAACTGCAAAACAATTCAGTCTTAGGTGTTGTAGTTAACTCAGAAGCATATTCTTGCACTATACTTCGACGACATTTTAAAAATTTTTAACTTTAGAGATTATATATTGATAAGTACATTACTAACTACAGTAGAGTCAAGCCTGAGAACATCATGAAGTTGAAACACTATATGCATATAATGGATTGAATAGTTATCAAACCAAGTACTTCGAGACCACGTTTCTTGCCTTATCACGCATGTCTTACAAATCATTCAATTGTTCAGTAGTGGGCAAAACAACGTTATTACGCCAGAAGTCGAAACAAACCCACTATTATTACAGATAGCAACTAAACGTACAAAAATATAGCAATATCTGTTGTTGTGTTTTCAATAACATATCGATGAAGAGAAAAAATGTTCTGCAAGATAAGTTTGACCTTACGATAAATTTTAACCTAATGATAAATTTTGACTTTTCTTTGACCTAATAACTTAGGAGTTGATCATGGTATGAGCGTGAAATTTGGTTTGTGGACGTTTCATATGCTTTAAGAAAGGCAGGCAAATTTTGACTTTTGGTTGCCCTACTTATTACCATCAATATTGTGCAGTGATCGCTCCTAATACAGAACAACATTGTTGTTTAGGTTCCGCGTTACCCCCTGAAGAATCGCATATTACCCCCAGGGGGTCATTTACCCCCACTTTGGGAACCACTGGCTAGGGCAACCTGTTGTGTCTCCAAGTGTCTATTTATTCCCTGGTTTCAAACGGCACGGTTTGAAACGATTTCATTGCTATCATTCTCGAAGCAAGTAAGTGAAAAACAGCGTGTTCGTCAGAAAAGTTATCTTGCGGTTTGCAGCCACCATTTTAAAAAAGCAAAGAGTGCATTTGCATCCAAGTAATTAGTTCCATATTTGGCTCGAATTATTGGTAACCATAGAAATATATTTGGAGGGGGGTCGGCAATTGTGCACTCGAACGAACGAATGGCTTTACATGCTCATACAATTTTTGTTCAACGGTTCAATAATTGCCGTCAACAATTTGTGTGGAGCGACTGCGCCTTTCGCCCCTGTCCACCAAACATACGATGCAAGGCTGCAGTACCGTGCTGCATACAGTAGTTACACTGGGCCGATATAACTCGATTTTGCTGTACCTAAATCCATGCCTGATACCGAGCGCCACAAGCAGCGTATTTTTACTTTTCCTGACGTATGCCGACTTATCACTTCTGCTCAATCGACTGCCCTAAAAGCACTGCTCACTAAAAGCCGCAAATGGACAGATAATCAAGTTGGCACTGCGCAATGAAAAGCTGCCGCTTTGCGCGGTCTGTTGTCAAAATAGGTTCAAATTCAATTGCGTGCGTTTTTAAACCTTTTATCGTCGGCGAACATGAACACGGAATCAACAAACAGTGCATTTATTTAGGCATTTTAAAAATCTACTCTTTGCCCGCTTCATAAGAGATCATTTAGGCAGTTTGGCGTTGTTTAAAATTAATCGGATACGCGCGATCAAAATTAAACAGGTCGCAGCATTACGTTCACTGAACAGACTTTTGTGAAGTTTTCGTCGTTCGCGCAGGGCGCTGCGTTCAAAAAGCCTATCAAATGTGCAAGCGTTACAAGCTTTAAAATAACCTTTGTTCGGTACTACGCTCTTTATCCACTCAGTAATATTACGTCTTTCAACGTGGCCTTCTCACAGAACCGTTAGTTAGTGCATTATCCTAAATATGCGATGCATCCTCTGGGAAACTGCGCCTGTGCTTAAGAGGAATCACACTTGTGTTCGGAATGCTCTCACTTCGTATTTTTAAATGAGGCTCGATGCTGACTGATGGAGGATTTCTGGGCAATTGTCGTTGACGTGACTTTTTTGAAAGAGTGTGCGCGGAGACAAACAAAAAGCACGGCTTGTCACTCTCGATCCAACACTTGCGTTGTATATGTAGCAGTTCAGGGACAAACGCTCAATTATAACAATCATTTTTATTTGTGAACCAGTCAAGCTCTAGCCAGCCGAGTAGGAAAACAAGACCCGATTCGAGCTACGTTTATTGAACAGTCAAACAGAACGTCTCTCTTCAAGCTTAACCATGTCTAGCGCAGCATACTCCAAAATTCCTTAGAAATCTTACGGTCTTTACTGCCCTAAGTTTTTGCTTCACGTACTTTTCTTTGAATTAGCATATCAGCAGAATCGCCAAAGCTTTTGCAACAATCGATGTAAAATTCTGACGGTGCACACAATTAGGTATTGGCCAAGTGCCAGTCAAACGAATATATTTAACCCCATTACCACCAGGATAGTATGCAGAGCTCCTCGAGCCAACTGTTCAAAGCAGGTTCCGAATGCAGGGGCGAAACAAGAGCATATAACGAACTTGCTGAGTGACTTGCATTCGCATTTCGATGATGGCAAACCCACGACACGTAAGCGCCATCTCAAATCCCGTGGGAGCAGAGTAGAAAGACCGATCACCTTATTTCAAACAGGGCTCTTAGTAAATGAAAGAAGCACAACCGGTCCTTGAGTTGATGCTTGACGGATGAACGAGTTTGTACAGGGTTGAAGCAGGATGAACGTGACTACTAAACGATCCCAGACGAACGTCCCTTCTTTTCCTGGACATCAGCACAAAATGCGAGCGCGCCGCAGATTTTGAAAAACTTGCAAAGTAAGTGCCATTACGTTCGTGCAGTAAAGCCACGGCACCTGACTTCAGGGAAGGAAAGCGTCGTGGCTCGCAGCGACGAAAATGTTCATAACGTGATTGTTCTTACAAAGCCCGGTAAACAACGTCCACTGTGCTTTGTCAAGAGCGCGAGTCAAATGTAACTGTTTCAATAGCAAATTTCGCAACAACTTCGCAGTCGACGGAGTGTAATTTCTCCCTCAAGATTGTTCTTTCCAGCAAATACATTTATTAGATTGAGTCCTATAATGGTATTATCAAAGACCAGTATTTCACGTGACACGCACGTTCACATGGTGTAAATCCGACGAGTGTCTGTCGCAGGGTGATGTTCTTTTTAAGGCGATTTTTACAAAACTAGGAGTTGCATGCTGGTGAGTCAACGATTGTGCGTTGTACTTCTGAACGCATCGGCTATTCTCAACTCGTAGATAATCACGCAAACCTGGCTGGCAGCAAACCCACTGAAAGTTTCAAACTTGTCTCTCACCTATTTGCAATCGAGCCAATTTTCTACATTGTATTTTGTGTTGCTTACAATTCAAGTAGAGCCTATCTCAACACGCAAGTTTATCTCGTGACGAAAGACTGCGGCCATGGAACATGACACGTGCGAATGCATGACGAATAAAGATCAACTGACGCCAAATGGAAAATGTTTAAACCGGCATGACGAAACACCAACGCTAATTTCGCTTCAAGGACCTTCCGAATGAAATATTGATGACCACGCCCAGTGTAATAAAAGATTTTTGGTTCAACCGAGCTCGGCTTTATACAAGGAAAATGCGTTTTGTCTATGCTGCGTGCATAAACAAAGTTTTTGAGAAAGCAATTACCTAGCTGCTCTTCCCAACCGCCGCCGCGAAAATGAAAAAGTTTTGAGCAGGTCGAGAGATGGCTCTGCAGAAGCGAAAGCGACAAGTTCTATTCGACTGAGATCGGTATATCGGTGGCGCAGTGGCCTGAACCAGTGCGCCCGCAGTCAGAAGCGAAAAGCCGCGAAGCCTGCAGCTTGGCCAGGGATAGCTCGGTTCAGCCTGTATTTGTAGTCTACCTCAAAATGAAAGTTTGTACAAGGCTTGCATTGTGAAATGCCAATCAAAAAGCAAGGTGCAGAGCGAAAACTTGCATTAAATGCGAAGTCAAGAGGTGTATGCGAATAACAGCAGAATGGTTGTGGAAAGTGGAGCGAAATCCGACAACAGGAAGGAGAAACGGTAACACAGGGTTTTGTATAGCTTCCGTAGAAAGCATCAGTCGGCACGCACAGTTCACTAGCGCATCTCAATAGTTTTGTTGCATTCAGTGATTCGGTCGTACTTGAACAGTGCCAAGTAGTTCAAGGCAGAACCTAAGGCGTCATGAAAGTTAAAGGTAAAACCTTCATGGCGTTGACATGACAAAGTTAATTTACAACGGACTGGTGCTACCTGAGCCTCAAAGCAAAACATCATCGTCGCAGTGCAAACGGGTGCTATCAACGACAAAGCTCTTGCAGCAATTCATCTGTGATGTCACAATGAGCACTGACAAGTCTCGGTGGAGCCGAAAACAGATATCTCGGAATTATGGGGTGATTGCGGACCCAACAATCGAAATTCACGAGCGTAATACCGCGCAAATAGGACAAAAGAGGCTCAAGCTGCATGCCGTCGCACATGGTACGAAGACATAGGAATGCACTACACAAAACCTGGAGTGCGTTGCAGGAAAACGCACTAACTAAATGGTGGCAAGCTGATCTGATACCAGCATACTGGGTTCCTCGCCAATGACAGTGTTGGATCAAGTTCGCGACGAGCTCACATAATTTGAGGCACTGCGTCTTACGTCGCTTTTATGAAATAATCACGGGTGAACTTTTTTAATATCTCGATGGAAAAGTGCAGACTGGAGTTAAACAACAAGGTGGGGTTTGGCGTCAATTGTTTCGGCCTGGACTATAGCATGTACAAAATGTCAAAGGTGTATTTGCTGGTAGGGACCCACAGCCACTCTAACATCGTCCGCCAATTTTAGTATTTATTCATTCTGCAACCGGAGACATATCCAATTCGAAGCAATGTTTGACTCAACGCAGCTTTGCCAATGCATATTGAGGCAAAAATGCTTGTGGATAAGCTCTCTTGGTCTATTTCACCACTCTTGAAAAAACAACAAGGGTGATAAAGAAAAGTGAATAGCTAACTCCCAGCTCGTGCGCAATACTTGCTTTTACACGATGACCGTGGGTCAAGAACGGTGCCATAAACGAACAAGGGCGAGTTTTGCAAAGTATTATCCAAGTAGACAGTCCAAATGGAGTGCCAGCATTTAAAAAACATAGATATCAATTCCAACACGTAGGATTAATGCAAAAGATTGGAGATGTGGTAAGAATGAATTGCTGATGCAGAAAATAGCATTTCGTCTGTAACGTTAGCACACTTGGCGATGCACAAATGTTAATGTTAAAGGCAAAATGATTTCCGTGAGCACTGCGGCAGGATGGGCATTGCGCGTTTTATAGCTGGACAGATGCAAACGAACAAGGAAGCATTGTGTGAGTACAACGCGTAATTGCTTCACTACGGAACCCAAGAACGGAATAAGCGAAAACAGCAGTTATGCAACGCTGAGGGCAGTAAAGTCCCCGAGCAGAGTAAGATGCTTTCTGTTGGACTCTAAATTTAATTAAAAGATTCAGTGCAAAAAAGTTGTTCAAGGCAGCGATTAAATTTATAATAATAGTCAAAGCAACAACGAAAGCAGCGCGAAAAGAACATTTTACAAGCAAGCCAGTGCACAGCACACTTAAAAGTTTTCTTCCAGACATTTCTAATGCCCTGCGTACACATTGTGGATTTATCAGTCTTGATTGCCGTTAACGTTCATGACGTTGTCAAAATCGAGTTAGGCAGCGGCAGACCGCAACTAATCGCACACATCCACAGTGTCCGTGCACAATATCGCATCACGTCTGCCAGAGCAGCTGCTCAGGCGGTTGAGCACGGGCTTGGGTAAGTAGTCTTCATATTTGCTGCTTTGGGATAATAACCACTGATAGAATTATCATGGTTTCACTGCCTTGGTCTCTTGACTGGCGCGCTTGGGCTTATGAAAAAGGGTTAGACTCAGCCTTAGAATGCCGACAATTATCTCGTAAAGCAATTTGTTTGTACAGTAAACGTAGCCGGATTGCGGAACGCCCGAAATGGGTTGAAGAGGATCGTCTGCGGCCAACAGTTCGTGGGTTTTATTAGTTTGCCTTTCAGATGGCCGCCGCTAAGCGGTTAACCCGTGTCCATTGTTGTCGAGCGATCGTCAACAGCCTACGTTCAGCACATACAGCAGTGCCAGAAACCGACATTGTCAGGCTTTTTCACCAAAGTTTGACATGCGTTATCGAGAAACGCTTACCAGTCGCGATGAGATTGATTTTATCTGTTTCTTGAAAGAAATGTCACCATACGAAACCGACTAAACCTCTAGACGCTGCTCCCCGTACAACATGCTGAACTTACTCATGGATACGCTTTTTACTTTACTGACAACGTACCGCAACTTATACGCCTTGTCGAGGTTAAAAATGCAATTGGTTGGCCTGTCTCACACCGATTGAGTGCAGCTCGTTGCTCTCTTTGTTGTAAGAGTTGTTCCTGCTTTTCCGGCGCAGGAAGAGGGCCAAACAGACAGATGGTAGTTTTCGTTTCAACTAAATTAAACAGCAATTCAGTAACGATGAAAACTAGCTAGGGTTCATTCGTATGCACTACGCAACATGGATGGGGCTAGACACATGTGCTTCGCATCCCATCCTATGGTTGATTCGATGTTAAACCAAGGACCCTATATTGATGCAGCCCTTACAAGTACATCAGGCGCGCAGGAAAAACTCCATGAAAACTTCTGTACAGCATTCTGAGCATCGTTCGACACAAAAATAGTCGTTCTAAATGCAAAATACAAAATGCCTGTACTTTTGAAGGCCCGTGAACGTACAGCCACAAATTAATACGTAAGAAATAAAAAATAATGCGAACATGAGCGGCAGGGCGCTCGGCTATGTAAAGAATTGAATTGTTTGAGGTTTTACTGAACCAGGCAGATAAGGTAGGTTCTATTATTAAGAGTTTCAGGTCCTGCTTCTCTGAACGTTGTCGCCCTGTAATTCAAGAGCCTGTAGAAAACGTTCACAGGGTATTTACAGCGCAGTTAAGGGCCACTTTCGACGATATTACGCAGTTTCGGAAAAGTACGTGCTCAGTGCAAAGTCGCACTGAGCAAGAAGCTATTCTTCCGACATCTGCCAGCTGATTGTCGCTAGTAAAGGTCCTTGCGCCGTGGGAAAAACATTGCCTATGCCAAAGAGCCTTTTTTCATGGCTCTTCGAAGTACGAAAGAAGACAGCAAATTACAAAACGCTTGCAACGATATCGCCAACTTGTCGTCCGACGCGTTACAGCAGTTTGCACACGATAAGCACCCCGTCTGAAGTGCATCGATGTTGACCATGCGATATGTATATCCACAGCAACTGCCTTTCAACTAGCCGCGCTGCCACCAGTGGACTAAAGCAAACATATCCAACGCGATGTAACGTCAATACCGGCACAGGGTGAGCTTTCCGTCCCACCAGAGTAAATGCGCCAACTCGCTTAATGTGATAAGAATTGGGGCATGGCTGCAAGTGCAAACAAATCATTAATCTACTTTTTAGGTGCAGTGGCAGCTCTATGGACATTACATTCTGTTAAGTGCGCTTTCATATGATCGATGAGGACCTTCATGCGTAATTACAGGGTCATGTTGAAACGACCCCGTAAATATTGCGAAATTGGTACCTGGAAGAGCGTGTTCGTTGGCGGTAATTTTTCAAAGTTTGAAAAACATGCTTTTGGTGAGGGTATTAATTTTCTTCACTGTTCGCAGGTTTTCATGGCCGTCTAGTAACATTGATAGGTTAACAAAACAGCACCTCGAGCATGTCTTTTCTGTGGGACTTAACAAGAGAAGAAGTTATTGACACCGAAGCGCAACAACGTTTGGGACGACAGGACAGAAGCAATTGAGACCGCATCGGCTCTAGCAGCGAGCACACAGGTATGTTATCAATCGAGCTAGTTTATCCAGCCAAAGAATACGGCAACTGAAAGCAGAAACAATAATTTAAACCACGGCGACAAAGCTTTCTACCTGCAGACCGTTCGAGTATCAACAGCCCGGCTCGCTCTGAATGATTTTAGGGCACGATTTCGTTCGTCAGAATTCCACTTGTCCAAACAAGTGCGGTTTAAAAGGTGGGCTGAAACCTCTATTTAAACTTTCGAAGGTCATGCTCCATCAATGCTGGCCAGTCAGCAGTAAAATAAAACGAACGAGATATTTGGTGGGGCTTAGATCGGAGACGGACGGAGAAAATATGCTTGTTTTTGAACCGGTCGCGAATTTATGTTAATCCGCAGTAACATCTGTAGCACGACAAGCACCTGCAAACGTGTCTCGCTGGCTATCAGTTTGAGCGCGTTGCGATTAATCGAAAATGTTGCGGTTCAATTGCTTTGTGTCAAGAAGTTTTTTCATTGCTAGATCGCATCGTGTCATGCACAACCTCGACAGGCACAAATTGCTGAACAGTACAAGTGTTTAATCACATAGCATTTTACTGTTGTGCAAGAATGACTTTTGAATATCACCTGATCGTCAATTCAAATCTGATTAAGAGCGACGACAAACTTGTTGACTGGCAATTTGGTGGGAGGGGAGCATGATGACCGAACCGATATTTCATAGCTTGTTTGCAGAGCAAGTCGGACCGTTGAGTAAAGACATTACTCGCTGCGGAATCAGGATGCTGACGCAATTAACCAAGCACGTTTCGTAGACTTCACGTTCACGTGGTCAGTCCCGTATATGCTGCGGCAGCAAGAAACTGGTACGTAGCTTAGCAAGATTGCGGGTGTTTGGCGTTAAACAGAAGTACTTTTGGTAAATATTTCACGCACCGTGAGTTTAAATGTTCTGCTGTTACCTTAAAGTAAACATAAGTCTACAAAAGTTGCAGAGAAGTGAAATCCACCTAAACTACTGGACAGGTTTGCCTTAACTTCAACAGCGACGGCACAGCAGTTTATACAACTGATAGGTGCAGTAATCGTTTCTTACGAATCCTCAAAACACAAGACATTAAATGTTTCCTCAAGCGCTTTTTATTATTAAATTGCGGTCGGCAGTGGCACGTTGTCGAGCAGCTGGGTGAACGTAACCAGCGATAATGAGATGGTGCCAGATGGCATGTAGCATATATGTTGTAGGTGAAATATTCAATCTGCAGTCAATGTTCGATTTTACAGACAATTGCCGCTAGCGATGAACAAACCCATCGTTGCATAATTTTGTAATAAAAGCTCGCAACGGTCTGTATCATAAAGGAGTTGTTCCACAGCAATGAATCAGACACTGTGGTGTTTACCGTGTATGTTTTTCATTGGCATCTTCTTTTCTTTTTTACATAGAATCTTTTATTCTTATTCATTATAAATTGTACCTTTTGGTATCCTCATCCTTAAGAATATTTTTCCGTATTCTTATAAAAATGTTTTTCTTTAATAACTACCAAATTTCGTTTATCATGGCAAGGACATGATAAATAGCAAGTTTTCTATCTTGCATATGTGGAAAAAAACAGAACAAACAGATCTGCTTAATAAATGGCACAATAGGACTTTTGTTAGAAGTTTTAAAAAGATAAACACAAAATATTGCGTGATCCAAGAGCATACTTCCAAAGTAGCGCTTAGTTCTTAAGTTCAAATAGGCAAAAAAAGGATATTTGCACCGCACCGGTAACATCACCATGTTTGCATATAAAATATTTTAAAAAATCCACAGTATGCACTTCTGATAAAAATCGGAACGGCACGCTGCTTTCTGATGTTTGATTGTTTATGGGTTTCGGCATATTTCGGCCTGTTTTATGTGTAAGCCACTAAGAAACGAATTCCGCGCCGTATTCCCACAAGTTAGCCCCACGCAAGGGCGCATGCAGGGGGTCACTGTTTCGCTGTTTTGACAGGCCCCTTGTGCCGTAGGTATTCAGCATTACCGACGATAAAATATGGAACGCTGGCAGTGCAGATTTCTACTTTTTTGTCCGTGCGGTGCGAATGGTTTGGCAAATGCAACAGCATTACCCTCATAACGTTGCATAGCGTTAATACAAAATAGTCGCGTCCCTGCCTTGTCGAAATGGCGCCCACGCAATGATCACTGCGTTGATGTGTTCGTCGATTGCACATCTTTAGGAATCCGCCTGTGCAAGACTCAAGAAACGCTACCACATGTTCGCACACTACCAAACACACGCAGGACTGTTTTGTGATATTACGCTTCATGGTGTAAGAATCTAGCCTCAAGTCGCAATTGTTTTGTTTTGCAGTAGGCCTAAATTTTACATGTTGTTTACGTTTGCTAGATTAGCTTACGACCATAAAAGATTTAGGCCTACTCCACTGTCACGCCGAGTAACTCGCGTTCATTTCCGTTGAAGGAAAGTTTTTGTGACGGGAATTTTTACAACGAACTTCTCATATTGGCAGTGGCGAATGCAGCGATATGAGAAGCATGTTTTTAACAATCTCAATCCCGACAGCGAGCGCTCTACAGACGCAGTTGTGAAGGAGACTGTCCGCATTAATTTCATAAGTATATGTAGTAGTACATTTGGATGACCACGTTTCTCGTTGCTATGTGGCTCACGTTTGCTGACTGTTTGACAAGTTGCATTTCCACCTATGCAATCACCGGCTTTACCGCAGGATCAAAAAGCGATTGTAATGTAATAAATGCGCTGTGACGGACGAGTGCAAACCGGTACATGCAGTTTGCTGAGATAACTTGGCCGTTTCTTGTGAGTTTGGACGATGCGACTGGTACCACTGTCTCAACACCTGCTTTGTGTTAGAATACTAACCAAGTTTCATCTTGGCTACAAGCCAAGTTTGATTGGATCTTCGGTCACCAAACCAGTAGAAAACCTGATTTTATTCTGAAAAGTGATGTATATCTAAAGCCGCTCTTCCATGACAGACCCTTTTGACAGACCAGATGTGCCATTTGCACCACGTGGCACGTACTTAGAACGAAGCGGAGTGACACACTCTCAACTGCTGTGATTCTTAGGAGTTCCTTACGTGCCTCCATTTTTCCTCTGTAACTTGCTCTGAGAGTGGTCGTGCCGTGAGAAGCGATGAAATATTTGCACAGCACATCATTTGTGGTAAATTTCTCGATGGAAGATTATGACTTGCCGATTGACGTGGAGTTCAATAACTTTACTCAGTGACACGCCAAGCCTTTTGCGTTAAGACAGGGGTTCCCAACCTTTCTCTGACAACGTGACCTTTCGGCATTCCGACAGATGAGCATGTACCCCTTCAGCGTTTCGAAAGTTAAGAATGTACCTCTCCAGCATTTCGACAGATGAACATGTACCCCTAAAATTTCTTATGACAAAATATTTTATCATGATTAATCACAGCTATATTTAACAATAAGCATATAACGGCTTTTGAAAGCAATATTCACTGATATATGCATAAATATGTGGAAATAAAAGATACGCAAATATACATTTCTCTTCTATTGTTAACCTTAAATGTACCCCTGCAGATAGGCACATGTACCCTAGGGGTACATATACCCCAGGTTGGGAACCTCTGCGTTAAGTAAACAAAAAGCGAGGTTTCTTACAAACATCTTCTCAAATCTTTTGGCAATGTAGGGATTGCCTACCGGTAACTGTGCCACTACTATATTGTTGAAACGGCATAAACTTTTGATAAAAAAACAAAACAAACCAATGTATCAGTTTATCATCTGGGTAGTTCCAGCTCCAGGTTGACTGCGTAGCAGGTGTTTTTACGCTTGTGAGTAGGGGACTGTGGCTCAAGTGACAAAAACTGGAAGTATTTCAAGTTGAGCTTGATATACGTTTCGGTTAATAGCAGCAACCACCAGCCATGCAGAATAAGTTATTACTTAAGCGTCCTCATATTTTCGTCCAAAAAGTGACAGAGCATCGCAAATTGGTAAACGCCAAGAAAATACGCAAGCTGCAGAGAACAACAGTTTCAAATAGCAAAAGTGAGACTGTTGAAACAACTTCATATTTCCTGATGACAGACAGAAAGTTTGCAGTGTTAAGCACTGGAGCTGATCTTTGAAAAACGCAACTGAGTGCCTTCGACTTTTTCCATCTTTTGGCATGGCCATAATGTCAACAGAACGCATATTATCGAAGAGTATAGGTTACAGCTAATAATTAGGGCAAGTTTCTGTTGCAGTAAAAAAGTGAGAAAGTTGCATTTATTTTCAACGGAAGTTGCATTTATGCGCACATTTGACACAACCTATTTTCGTTTGCGCGGACTTGACCAAAAGCCAAGATTTTCCGCACTTCCACCTCTAATTGAGTTCGGGCACCGTCGTACTTGGCTGGGGTTGTAAAACTTCTAGCTTGCAAACCGACTGTTTCGTCATAGATAACAGTGAGACGCAGGTAATCCGTCATATAGCTCTTTTTCATGCAATCAAAGAGAATAGAACTAAACTGAAATAGTTTTGTAGTATTTTTTTTAAATTACACTTTTACATTTTGCGAAATACAGGGTGACCCAAAAAGATGCGTACCCATATTTTGTTCGATAAAAAACCCATTTTTTAACGAATGTCTTTTCTGTTGCAGGACATGATAGGTGAATCTATGGATGATCGTTTGCAGCTATAGTTGCCCCAAAAATGTCTTGGACAAATCAGCAGAAGATATTCTCCCTGGAGACCTATTTTGCAACAAAATCATACCAGAGTGTACAGATT
>Ga0210059_1001365_pt1 | contig 36463 bp, 20 predicted proteins | sample Ectturendosymbi2_FD_188042 | JGI IMG/M metagenome (GOLD analysis project Ga0210059, IMG submission 188042) | Ecteinascidia turbinata endosymbiont from Florida, USA - Sample 2 (SPAdes) (version 2) | ecosystem: Host-associated > Tunicates > Ascidians > Unclassified | place: Key West, Florida... | reverse complement strand
ACGATTGATCTTGCAACTTCCAACAGTGGCACCCTCGTCGACACGGCAGTGGATGTCTATCCAATTCATATAGCGTAGAATATGAAAGAGAATGGCAAGCCTTTGCCGGAGTCCAACACCTACTATGAACGGTTTTGATTGAACAATCTGAAACCGGTAGAAACGTCTGAACAGGAATATAATTACTTGACCCCTAGTAGGAGGCGGCCATCAACACCGTACTCGCGAAAAACACACGAAGTTTTTCCAAGGCACCCAGTTACCTGTTTTTGCGAGGTCGACAAAACAAGAACAGATATCTTTGACATACTCCCAAGATTCTTCAAAAATTTGTTGGAGAGTGAAGACATACTCTGCAGTGCCACGGCCAGGACAAAAACCGCACTAGATTTCCTCCACTTAGGTCCAATATCTCACGGTATCTTTTTCAAGCGACTTGGCATGCATTTTTCCAGGGATACTAATGAGGGAAATGACCCAGTAGTTTGTGCATTCCCCTTCTGTTTTTCTTTTTGTGTATGGGAATGATCACCTCAGTTTGCTAATTCCTCGGTTTTCTTCCCGAGCAGTTGGCCACTGCAAACACACGAGTTATTCAAGTAACTCCTCTGGTCAAGACATTAAACATTTCAGGCCGGATTTCATCACAACTCGCAGCCTCCCCAGCTTTCAGTATTTTGACAGTCAAGAAGACTTCAGTGCAAGTGATAGTATTTTCTCCCCAAAATGCACCTCATGTATGTCTGATGGTATGAGAGTGACTGAGTTCAAAAGATCTTTTGGACTTTTTACCACCAGGGTTTCGGGCTATTGGGTTTCAGTGTACGGCAAATGCAAAGCGGATCGATGTTGTTCTGAAACTAGGCCATGTAGACAGGTTTCCCCAACAGGTTACATTTTTGCCATCTGTCGTCACACTGAGTCGTTTCTGTCCACTTTTTCGAGCAGCTAATGAAAAGCCAGCTGGTTTGGACAGTCACCACTCTTCTTCTGCGTCCGGTGTAAATTACGTGGCTTTTACAACAAAGACAATACGCTGTCTACAATGGTCTTTTTGACATTCTTGTCAACCAGAGTTCCAATTCATAAGACGTCCTAGCCATTCGTAAGACGTCCTAGCAATTTTGCAGGACGTCCTAACATGTTCGTGTAAGTCCAGTTTGTTTTGCAGACTTAGCTTCAGACACCCAAGTGGTGATCCGTCAAAAGTTCTCTACCCCGTTTGACATGAATGTCCAACATGATTGGAACAAATCAACGGAAACGATACAAAAATTAATCAGCAACCATTGACTCAACGAATCTCTGCACCAGGTGTACTTGTGTGAATCTCCATGTTTGGAAACCTATCCATGATGCACAGTGCGTTGTCGACCACAGTTGCATCAGGATCCTTCCGTGATAATCTAGGTTAGCATCTCCGTGTTGACCAACCATACCTTTCCATACACCATACAGCATCGTTTCCAATGTGTGCATTAAAGTCTACCGAATGAAATGCGTTGGATGAAAGTACCGACGGGTTAGCTGTGAAGGTTAGCTTAACCTTTCGCAGGGCATTGCTATTTTCCTCCGCCAACTCAGAGTACTGTGTAATTGAGATTGGGCCGCATGCCTGTATCAAACGCTGAAAGTGTTCTATCAGCTTCAAACTCAACATGCACACACTTCCTTCCATTGGGATTCATTGATCAACATAGTCTGCCAGATGGGGACTTACGAGCGTCCCCACCTTAGTCTGGACCGACCGTGTTGGCTCACTGCCGGAGAAGAAGAGTTTCAACCCATCTCTCAGCTCCACAGTGGTATAACCCCGACGCTTAATTGAAGAGATGCCAACAACATCAATCGAATAGAGTTTAACTTCTTCGAGATATTCGTGCACTTTCCATGTGAGTGAAGTGGTGTTCCAATTTCCAATTACCAGCTGATGACAAGATTGCCGTTTACGTGTGGCTGTCAAGTCTCCCAGAGAGGAAACACTTTCTGCTATACCTATTTCCCTTCCCAGATGTGTAGTGGATGCAACGTGAGACCTCCTCTTGTGAATGGCTCATGTGGGAGACAGTTGCAAATGTTATAACAGGCCCCTCTGCCAAACGCCAGAAGGTGGTACCTGTTCACATGCCTGACATCCGATTCATGATGGTATTGAATTGATCGTTTTGCGTATTTCATGTTAACATATACCCAAGTCCGACCGATGGAAAAACTGGTCACACCATTTGCCCAGCAACTTTTGCATATTCAGGGGGTGCCACCGAAAGGCGTTTCTGGGGCAATATTTATGTGATAGAGGCATTGCATTGTGTCTAGTGCATGAGCAAACATGCAGCAATTCATTACACTTGAAAATGAGAGGCTGTGTGCTGCGCTACCACTTTTCTTTTCTTAAAAGAGCGGACGATGATTTTGCCACTTTTGTTTCATAAACCCCTTGCCTAAGCTTCCTACTGACTACCTTCCGACTGACTACCATAAACCTGGATATTTGCACCCAAAGTAAACTAAAGTACGCCCCTTACCGTGTTTCTTGGCGCGGGTATATGTTCTCTAAGAAGTAAGAACACAACTAACAACATAAATTGCACAATTTTACTCTCTGCAGACCTCTAGCGGGAAAAAACTACATTAAGTTTTTTAAAGTTTTGCAGGCTTTTGAGGTTACTACATTAAGTTTACATTAAGTTTTTCAAAGTTTTGCAGGCTTTTTAGGTTACTGACGAGATACTTTCAAGGTATGGAAGACAAATTTCATATTTCCAATTAATTTGTCGAATAAAGAATAGAAAATGCAGTGTTTTCGACTTTTCATCTCATCAAACGATAAGCATTTCAACGAATAATTTGTCCTTTGCCTACAAGGCAAAGTTGGGCTAGTATTGAAGTGTTTGGCTTTATGGTGCACTGACTTTGTTGTTCGGTCTGTAGATCACTCACACTTACCTCTTCCTGAGTAAATTTATCTGCTGACGTCATTAGAAGTTGAGCAATACTAAAAAACAATAAAAAAGTTTGATATACGCAAAAAAGAGATTGTTTGACATTCAAGAAGGCGTTACAACCATCTTAGGTGGACCATTAAGATTTCACACTATTTTAGATTTCACAAAAAATTTTATGAAAATATAGCTACACCTACTATTTTGATACCGTTAAGACCAGGTTTTTTTTAAGGTGTATTAGGGACCCGATTAGGGTTCCTAGAATTGAAAATGGGGTCCCTAGAATCAGAGAAAATCATCATCGGGTTCCTACACTCAAAGAAAATCGGGTTCCTAGAATCAGAGAAATCGGGTCCCGACAGATTCATATCGGGTATCTAACATTTTCCTTAAAAAAAACCTGGTTAGGACTATTACTTTCTACACTGAATATATTTGGCATGTTTTAAATGAAACATCACTTAAGGAAGTGTTTGTGTACTAGCAGTATACACCATAATAGTTCATGCAGGTCACTGTTTTTAAGATGTTATGGACACACATCCTTTAGTAAATTGTCGTTTTGCATTTACAATTAGCAAAGAATTTCAAGAAAGTTATACAGTGTTATTTTGTTAGCTCTGGTCCAATGTACAGTATACCGAATGTTTGTGAACTATCAGGAGCAATTTGAGAAAGATAATCTCTGCGTAGCGGTAAGTAAAGGAAGACGAATTTTAATCTGTTAAAGAACAAACTTGTTCAGTTCGTATTGACGCGGCAAGGTTAGTATTTGATTAACATATTCATACCAGAACTTTTACCTATTATAAAGTTTTAGCTATTATAGTTTTTTAATAATTGTTAAAAAACACATATTGTTAATTTGACACTGAAGCATCTTTCATCTGTAGAATGAAATGAACAGCGGAAACCGATTGCTGTAGAAAGAAACAGATCTAAACGTTTTTACACCTTTCAGGTAATTTTTTGCCCTGCTTATCACCAACAAGTACGAGAAAGTTAATAGTTTTTATCAAAAATATCCCTCAGATGTCATTTAGTGTACAATCGTTTTTGTGTAGCCACCTGAACTATGCCGACATGTGTCGAAGTGAAATAAGACCTCAAAATACTCGGTGGAGGAACAACCAGTTGATTTGAATGACGCACTTACTAGTCTTTATGAATAACACCTTTTTGTTCGGGATCGAGAAGCTTGAAAGCTTGCACGATTGTATCCTCTGAGTCAGTGCCTAGTAAAGATGGTAAAGATTTATAAAAGTAGTGACGCAAAAACGCTACAAACTACCGACTTAAACAATATTCACTTTAACACATTCGACACGGGTGCAGGCAAATACTTTTTTGCGCATGGTGCGTTTGTGGGACACAAATAACGCAACTTCCATAGATATTTACCATGAAGTTTATCAGCGAGCATATTTAGAAACACAGTGAAATTGATTGCACTCGGAGCTTCCAAAATCATAGCTTCCAACTTCTCCATCTTTATGTCGCGGACACCTGATAGAACGTTAGATTGTGCAGAAATTATTAGACAGTAATTTGCGTAAAACGCTTGAAACCTATTTTAAATGACACCTGTGCAGAAAGCGTTCCACTGCCTTCCGTTTCAAATACAACAAAAATACCAAGCTTTGCCTCTTCGCATATGTTTTCAGAAAAAATCGAATGGCATCTTTAATACATACCTAGAGAAGCATAAGTGTCTTTCAAATCGATTTTGTCAATAAATCCATCTCTGTTGGCGTCAATCATCGAAAAGGCCTCCAAAAACAACAAACCGACTAAATGGTTGAACACAATAATAAGGCTCAAACCAGAGACGTTTCCAAAGATAATTATTTTTATATTCGCAAATGTTAGGTATACGGTGTGATTTTTGTGATATTGTAATGATTGTTAGTGACGTGCATTGCTGTTTTTGTCATTACAGTGGAAGTTTTCACAGACAGAAGGTCACCGAACTATTTTTAATGTGCTTCAAGCGCAACTCAAGCATCGTTTTGCCGCGAGGAAAAACGCCTGAGAGAGAAATGGATAGCTCGTTCAACAAACAAGTCTTTGTTTCAGTAAAATTTGTCTCCGGAATAAAATCTTGTCTGTCACAGAAGTGCTTTAACCAAATGACCGCAATATTTATATTCGTCTTTGTAGAATCAGTCACTTGACCTGATTTTCACACTGCCTGATCTTCGGTTGAGAGCAGGGGTTCTCAACCGGGAGTAAATTTACCCCCTGGGGTAAATTTTACCTATCCTGGGGGTACATTTAGTGATGCTGAAGTAACAATACTTTGTTTTTTTCTACAGCGCTAATGAGTAAACAAAAAACAGGGGGTAAATTTTATGTTAGGAAGCTGACAAGGGGTAAACGGGAGAAAAAAGTTTGAGAACCCCTGGTTTAGAGGTTTCATCTTGCTACATAAATTCTTTCCATTTCTCGCCTGTCTTGATGAGTGCTTTTCAAAAAATTTTGGGTAACATACCATTCTTAATGGCCTGAACCACTAATAACATTCTTGTTGAATGAGGGTTACAGTTAAACGTACTACAGTTGCACGAGTTGACTCTCTTGCTGCACAAAGATTCTCCGTGGTAAAGTAAACCTGACATAAAATGGTAATAATTTTGCTTTAAAGCGTTAAACGCAAAAGTTCTAAACAAAGTCGGCTAAGGACAATGTTTCGAGTTTTTTTGGGGCTGAGACTAGCCTGAAATGTGGAAAAAAAGATGCTACAGCAAAAAGTCGATGATAACTACGTTATTCGCATAACACAGTTTAAATAAACACAGGCAAGAACTGGCTAAAAAAGTGGTCGAGAAGTTCTTCGACCAAAACTTAGAAATGTCTTAAACTGAAAATACTGCATGAGCTCAGATGAAAATTACTTTTTTGTAACATGATTTCGCGTTTTGAAGTAACATGAAACACTGATCTGTGCGAATATTATCAACAGCCTGTTCGCTTCCTTGAACAATAGAGAGCAAATTGCACGAAAGTTAGGTTCATGAAATTTCTTCACTGTGTAAGTTATCTATCACAGTGTCATAAGGAAATTGTGCTCATAAGGAATTTCATCAATACGCTGACTTCCGAAGCCTCACAGGTTACAGCTTGTCAATGCACAGTTAAGATGAAAGTTTCCTCACCTCCTTGAATTCTTGAATTTGATTTTGATCAAACATAGAAAACACATTTGATGCTGCTTTTTGCGTCTTTTTTGTTCCTTCTTTTTTTGATTTTCGCCCTCCTGCCTGCAAAACTTTAAAGTATGCGTAACCAGCATAGATACCTCTTTGCAGATGTTATACAATATATACGACAAGAATTGGGATAGGTGCAGTGAGATCCAAAGCAGATTTTTGATCAAAAGCGTTATCAGATCTGAGTAACTAACACTAAACCCAAACAATATGTGTATCTAAGCAGAAAATTCTATCCTTTTTACCATATCAACAAGTTGGTGCTCCTCTTTTCGGTAAATAATCAGCAGTTACTCCGATTGCAGTCTGATCACGAGTACTAATGTCGGAATTAGCAAACCCCTTCTAGTAGTATCTTGTAATGAGTCCCACAAACAACCTGAAGCTGTCAACAACTTCATGACAACAGCGCCATCTGGTTCAGTGGATGCTGATGCTACATTGGAAACTGGATGCTGCCGTGAGTGACGTCATGTTCGGTCTGTGCGCGAACTTGACAAGATGTTCTCTTAAGTTTTTTGATGGCGTGAATTTACGATCATTGCTCAGCAACGAATGCGCATTTTTTCCCAGTATAAAATTCAAGGTGAGCTAATTTTTTAAAAATCGTGCTTCAAGTTGGGTTGAAAATGTTGTATGTATTTGGGTGAATGGCAGAAAGTTGTGACGTTAGAAAGTTCGCAACTTATCAGCAGAACGTCTTGCTCGTATCTGTTGGAACCAGGCAATGAAAATTAAGTGTTGTCCTGGTTGCCCGCAGTAGCACGCCATCAGGTACTCAACATCTTACTCATGTTAAATGGATAAAGTCCTTGGTGAGCGTGTTTTTGTTTGAAACCATGATTGCATTAAATGTTTGTAGCCTTGTTCGAACAGATACAGAAGTGAAATTGTCATATGTCAGTGAATAACAAATCTTTCTTGCACTGGCCCTTTCTTTTTATACCAGTTACAGCTACTTTACAGTAAATTTTTGATACACCCTTGCTAATGCTGTCGCGAATTATTGGCACTGCTGTAGAAAGACTGTCTACCTGCCAGGATCGTACCGAGGTTAGATGGCGTCCGGTGCAAGAAGCAAGTTTGGCGCCCCCGTGTATGAAACTAAGGTCTTTCGGGAGCAAATGTAGTGTATTGGAGAAAGCATACTTGCGACATTGTTCGAATTTTCGGCGGCCCCGGTGATTCGGCGCCCGGGGCATCTTCTCCCCTTGCCCCCACTCGGTACGCTCCTGCTTCTTGCAGCTTCACCAGGCAATTCTTGTTATAATAAATAAATCTATCCAACACCTACTTCCTGTGCCATCTAAGCCACTCTGCCAGCTTTTGAATGGCAACATGGCTAGCTATTGAATACATAACTTCAGTTTGATTAATTCTGCTCCAGGAATTCATTTTTCTGGAAGTTCTTGTCTCTGTTGGTTGCGTACTCTGTCACCTGTGCGTTTGTCCTAATTTAAAGGATGAAATGAACTGCTGTTTTTTTCGTGAAGGTTTTGGTTCCTGCTGTAGATTGCTCATTGACTTCAAAAACTATTATGAGAGCAGTAGCGCAAGGTTTGCAACTGATGATTTTGTGTCTGGTTTTTGCCCTGACTAATTTCTATCTGAGTGACAGCTTGTCCGGCAATCTGAAATTGCTTATACTGAAACAGTGTTTCCCAATTGTGGTGCCGAGGTACCCTGGAGTGCCATTTGCAATACTCAGGGGTGCCACGAAGTATTATTTGTACTTTATTTTTAGTGTACATATAATTTTAAATATGTCATTAAATAATCAAGCAAAATTGCTGTTTGCTCACTTTCGGGTACTCCAAAATATTCTTCTGAAGGATGCCGTATGCCTAGAAAGGTTGGAACTACTTTTAAGTCTCGGTGCCAGTGGATGGAAATGTATCGCTGAATGCTCGAAGTCTGCTGAAGGTGATCTTCATGTGGTTTCCCTTTCTTTTGTTTTTCCTCACGCAAAATCAACAATTTTTACTTTTTCAGTTGTGCAAAGACCACTACCACTGCTTTGCTAAACAAATACAAATCGCGTAACTGCCGTATCTCATAGAACGTATGAAAGCATATGCTTCTTACTAATCATAGCTTTTATTCAAAGAAAGACTGAAATTATACAGGAAAATACAAATAAGATTACAAGTGGGAAGAAAAATGCAGGAACTTTTACGAATAATAAACAACAAGGTTTTCGCTTTATTTGATGATAGTTAACACCTCATTACAAAGCATTAAAATGCTATATACTTAGTAACAGCTCTGAAAACTATAAAAAATTGCAATAGAACGCGTCCTTTGCGTAGTGCCAGCAATACAATGCAGAACGTACAACCATACTCCATTATGGTATTTTCAACAATATTTGCGCAAATGCGAGTTGGCCTGAACTCCAATTAAACCATGCTATTTATTTAAAAAGATCAAACAAGCTAAATTGCAAAGCCAGAACAACACGTTGTTTACCACCACATGCTTGATGTCTTTTATTTAACTTTTTGTTTTCAAATTTTTGTGATTTTTGGTCCTGCGGCTGCGCTGCAAAGAATCAAAGAGCTGCTGCAGTTGCAACGACAGAAAATTAATGCATGCTGCAAACAACTAACTACATTTCATGTCGTGACTCATACTCTTGAAACAAACACCGATAAAAAGGTATGAACAACCGTTTTACTGATATTCACAATGCGACATCACATAACAAGCATCCCAATTGAAGCAGAATTACTGCAATATCACAAACAACGAATTACTTTTTGGAAATAAGCAATTACGGTGGCCTGTGATTAATATTGCTGACGACAGTAAGACGCTAACAACCTTGCATGAAGCATGTGAAAAAAGTAACTTGCAGGTCCTAAAAAGCAAGGAGAAACGAAAATCGCTTATCGAAATACAGTAATAACATTAACCTACAGTTATATCTGCAACTAACAAATTTGCGTTTTGGAAAAAATCAGCATCATGCGACATCATTGAGGAGCGGTTGGTGTTAGATATTCTACTGAATTGACCAGTGGATGAGCTAAGCACGTGGCACTGCTGTAATGTAGCGCTTTCCAGTAGTTGAGTCAAACAGCAACTCGAACCTAGAGAGAAAATAACATTCAAAAATTTGTAACACGTTTTGACAAATGCCACTACAAATGTTCACCACATCCTCGTACTATGGCAAATCTAATGACAAGGTAATATGCAGCAAAACATGAAAAAGTACAATGGTTGCAAAATACCAAACTGGCTCTAACCTCTCATACGTAGTGGCCGTAACTATGTGGGGTGAGTCATGACTGTACGCACTCCTACCAAGGTTTTACGCCCTTGTTTGTTAGTCGTTAGACTTGTGTACTTTTCAGAGAAAATTCAAGGGACTGTTGCTGAAAAACGAATATTTGAAAAAGATTATTACAGGAATATGCAGAACTCTGCTCTTAGAATTATAGATATCCCAGGCATTTTAGAACGCTATGCACTTAATTAATCTTTTAAGTGCTTTCGCTGGAGAATAACTTTCCTCTAGAAAGCTTGCAAGGGGGCCCCTATGAATTTAGACCAACAAAATTTGCAGAATAAGTATGATCTGGAAGATAAGAAAAGCAGGAACACCTTCGAATACTGTACACTTTGTCCTTGTTCCTAAGACTTCCTGAATGTACGTGCTGAGGGCAGTGACCTGCAGCAGCGGGATTTCTGAATAGCCGCACTTCATTAGGTGCTCAAGTGGAAAAACGATTTGGAGCGGCAGCAATTCGCAAAAAGTAATATCCTGGTAGAACCGACGGGGAAATATTTTATTTGAACAACAGAAGTGGTTTACAAGGCCTGACCTCAGAAATTGAGGTTTTGTAGATATTTTGATTACGTGTACGTGATACGTGTACGTGTTCGACGTTTTGACTACTGCAAATGGAAAAGCGAACTGGACTGCAGTTCGACCCGTAACAACATGTGAAATGCAGTAATCCCAAAGCTAAGACAAAAACGGATTTCACTAACCAGCTGTTCAACGCAGCAGCACTTTGCCGTCAACCCCTACCCTGAGAAGGACATTTGCTAAAGACGCGGTAAGTGATCTCACGCCGCTAAAACACTTCTTGCTCGCAGGCGGTGTAACTTGAAAACATTTACTCAAGGGCTGAAGTTAAACTTTCTGTCGTGTTGACAGAGTAACAGTTTATGATAAATTTCGAAGGTACACTCTAAAAGCGCCTTGAAAACTAGATTTCCTTGATGATCAGAGTTTGTTAGTCAGAATGGAGGTGTAAACGTTGGGTGATCACAGTTGAACACATAGTAGTGTTTCTTAACGTCTTCACATCGAGGCTATCGATATCTAATGGTAACTTCTCGAAACATTATTTTTGGTTAAAGTTTTCGATCTCATGGAATATTTTTCAGTCCTTTTGCAAAAATACGAGTTCTTTTGCTATCAGCAGATGCGAGTATATTTGTTATGTAGCTATTTGCAGCTCTCAACGACCTTCACTACGTACGTTTTGGCATGCTATGAAACGGCATAATTCGCATAAAAAGCTATGAAATTTTTAGTATACCTGGACTGGTTGCGTCGTCGAAGTTCGTTTCTTGAATATTCACGATGTTTCCGTTTGTCAGTCATTTCTACTGGTTGAAAGTTTTTATTCAAGACAATTGCAGGGTCCTAAAAAGCAATTGAATTTTTAAAGCAATGTCTATCGTGTTTTTAAAGCAATGTATATCTTTTGCGATTAAACGAGAATGTTTTTCTGAAATTTGCATTATAAAGGCAATCAATAAAGAAAAAACAATGAAAGCATTTCTTTTTCAATTTGCCGTCGCAAATGCAAATGAAATAAGAATAAGATTTCAAAAAGCTTAGAAGCTGTAAAACAGTATTTGTGAAATGAAGATCCTGTTGAGAAGATGCAAACCGCACCATATCGCCTGCAAAGATAAAACAGTTGATTCTACAGCTTCCAATAGCTCGTTCGCTCAGTCTTGAAGTCCATCAACGTCGATGATGACTTCCTCCTGTATGTTGCGCCGTCTGTGGCTTCGTTGATGGTAGCGGAGGCCGACGTCAAAGGCACAACTTTGTCCACAAGTGGGGCATAGAATACAAAACCGGGTTGGAGGGGTCGTCGCTTTGGTCGAACATGTCTACGTTGACAGCGCTCAAAGGCACAAGTGCGATTGAGTTCAAAATTGTCGACAGCCTGATGACAGGTTGCGCGGTACACCTTATTGGATGCGGCTATGGCCTCCAAACTCGATGGTGTGATATTGCACTTCTTTAGAGTGGACTGCAGATGGTTCATTAAAACATTTTCTGCCCATCTGGTGAGCATCGACCAGAGGCAAGTTTGCCATACAGAATCTTGCGTGGAAGCCGGTTTTCCGGAATTCTAATGACGTGACCGATGTAGCGGAGCTGGCGCTGCACCACGAGCGATTAAATGTTATGGAGGTTTGCTTTCAGCAGGATCTGGGCATGTGGGACTCGGTCCTTCCACGTAATGCCGATAATCCGTTGGAGGTACCTTATGTGAAAGATCTCAAAGAAGTGCACGTGTGCCCTGTAAAATGTCCACACCTAGCTACCAAACTCTGCCGCTAAGCCTGCCGAAGGATGCAATAGACTGATGGATGCGGTTCTGGAACTCTTCAGCAATCGAGCAAGATGAGGGCAGTGCTGCCCAAGTAGGTAAAGAGATCCTTGAGGGATGGGCTCCTCACCAAACTCCAAATGGTCGGATCCAGTTGGAGTTTTTTGGTGGTGGAAACCCTGTTAAGAAGATGCAAACCGCACCATATCGGAGTCTTTTGACCAGTGTTTTGGTGGTCAAAATTTCAGGCTCCGGCTTTGGCTCCACCACTATTGGTGGTGCCTGAAATTTGGATTTTGAACGTTTCCACAGCTCTAGTTTGTTGGGCAAGCGAGTTGTACAAATAATATAATGTTTTTCAGTTTTCGATGGACCAAATCATTTCAACCGGAGCCAAACACTTTAGATGCCTGGAGCTGGAACCAGAGCTTGAAATCTTAGTTCCGGCTCCACAGCCCTGGTCTTTCGGGCGTTGACGATAGTTGCAGCCACAATGCTGCATCGCCCTGAGCCAACTAAAGTGAGGACTGAACTGATGACCATCCGCACGGCAGCAGTAGAGATTACCTCTCAACCAGGTTCACTGCTTCTACTGCTGCTCTCACCAACCGAGCGTTACATGTGGTGTAGTGACCTCACCACATTACTTACCCTTTCACAAGATCAAGACGACCTTTAACAGGGTATTCCAGCCACCGACACGTTGGGAGCCATTCGTATCAGCCACAATGCTTCGTCGTCCGGAGCCAATTGAAGTGGGAGGCGAACCGACGACCCTCCGCATAGCAGCAATAGAGATATCCGCTCAACCAAGTTCACTCTTCTACCGCTGTCATTAATTCGGCAGCCTTGTTTAACACCCACTTTGACAGGAAAGGGCTCAGTGACCAAGCCTACAGCAACAACGCTTACAGACATGTCAATATGATAGTCATTTAGGATAGAAGTGAATTCGGGAGGACAGCCACATATTGAGAGTATTATCTACACGAGATCTGTGTTTACGGTAACAAAAGCTGGTAATATCAGCGAAAGCCATGAAGACATGTTGGTTTTGTTCCCTGCACTTCTCTTGAAGGAGACGGGCAATGAAAATCATGTCGATGGTGCTGCGATGTCTTTGGAAGGCGGATTGTCACTCAGGTAGGATAACTACTTACTGTGACAGCATCTAAAAGTCTTGCGAGGAGGATGCGAGCAAGGAAGGAGGATGCGAGCAAGTCTGAAAAGGTTGCAAGGAGGATGTGAGCAAGTCTGAAAATGTGGTGTCTAACGGGTTATTTCTGTTAAGTAGTTAATTTAAATGCATGTCCCAGGGAGGGAGGATACTCTGGGGGTCCCGTACGAGCGAAGAACCATCAGAGGAACGAAGAAGCGCGTTGGCATTGCGGTGAGGGCTACATACAGCTTTCGTTGCGTCATAGAAATGATGCGTGTCATGCACGACGGTGAAACCCTGAATTCAGTAGCTTTCGTCAGCCACCAGTCGTTCTTTATTTGTTGAAGAGCTGCTTGAACGGTGAAACGGATGTGAGAGAACTCCTCGCGGTGAGAACGACAGAATGGGTTGTTTATCGCCACCTTGTGCGCAATGTTCTTCAAGGTGATTAGCTCACGGACCTGGTAAGAGTTTTCGTCAAACCAATCATGATGTTTTCGGCGGGAAGCACCAAAGACGCTGGTGATTGTTTCGAGGGCGGTGGCAGTGGAGTTCTCGGTGATGGTGTCACAACTAGAGTTATCAGAATTGTCCGGGATGGTGTCCAGCAGGCCCGTAACGAGGGGAGGCGCAGAGAGTGCAGGCCCCCTTGAAAAATTTTCGCCCTCATTGTAAACATGCGTTGGACATAGTTAAAAAATTTGGGCCCCTCTCAGAAAACTCTTCGCCCCCCTGGTGTCCCAAGGTGGTTACGGGCCTGGCGTCTAGAGAGTAATGTTAAGGTGTAAAGTTCAAACTTCAGAAGAATAAATCTCTGCCGGCTGCTATGTCTTGCAAAAGCACGCAAACTACTCTCAGAATAACAACCCAGTATAGTGCATTTGTACTAGAACTCATTCCAAGTTGCGCAGAAAACAATCGCAGGAAAGGATCCACGCATAGGCGTAGCCAGAGGGAAACCCAGGGGACCAGGGCCCTCCCGAATTTTTAGCATGGTCATCTATAGTCATTTTGTGCTTTCAGAGGCGGTATCCCATACAAAACGGCGTTGTTCGCCTAAAATCAAACATCTTGTCCCCCACAAAATTTTTTGACCCCTACAATTTTAGGCTGGCTACGCTATTTGAGCCACGATGGTTACTTGACAAAGTTACAGAAGGTAAATTTTACACTTGAGCGAGCGTCGTGTAATATCGTGGCGTGTCTGGAGAGGATCGTGGTGTTTTACATATATTCAAGGCACCGGGGAGTTTAACTCTAATTCACCTGCGTAGATGCAAGACTCCCTGGTAACAACCTAGCTTCCGCCACAAATATAACAACAAAGCGAGCGAACAAAGACAAACCAGTACGCTGACAGCTTAATTCACTTCTACATGGTAGACAAACCACTGCTACTTCAACTTAACTTAGCAGCACCATGGCAACCGAACTCTCGAAAACAGGGCCTACGAGAGGGGGTACAAGAGGTACATCGTGCCCGCGCCCGGTAGGTAAAAGGGCCCAGGAGGATGAAAGTATGCACGTTTTTCTGTAACCAAGCACAACCTTACTAGTGTAAGCCAGTTGCCAGTGTAACAATTAATCTATTTGTGAATCTTAGCAATGGGAGCCATTTTATCTATAGGCTATTTTGATAACTATAGAAACAAGCTATGCAAGATTCGACGATGGCAACAGAAGCTAGGGGCAGTGGTGTATTAAGGGCAGGCGAACGAGGCACTTGCCTCGGGCACCCCCTTCTTGGGGCCCCTCTCGAGGTGTTCCGCGTGCAAATTTTTCTCATTTTTGGTGAAAAGCTTATTATCCACTCATACAATATACTCCGATACTCTGCTTTCAAAATGGCACCCAACAGCAAGTGTAAAACTAGATAAGTGAGAGGCGTTGCCAGCTTGCTATCACTCAATTTTTCTGTGTTGCTAGTTTTTGTCATCCCAACTTTCAGTGTTTTCAAAATTGCGTATCATGAATAACCTTTTGCATTTTCTGTTATGTCAGTCACGCTGTAGTCTCAGGAATGTATCCTTGGGTGCCCCTATATCCCCTTCCTAGGCTTGATGAAAAGGTCTTATAACGGTTGGCTGAGTATCATGACATCATCAGATGGTTCCCGTTTCAGCGTTGCCACGTGTCCCCTAACCCTGAGTCCACCACTGGCTGGGGGGGCCGGTGTCGGTTTTTGTGCCCTCTGGTAAAATTTCTATCAGAGGCCCTGCTAACAAGGGGAACAAGGAACTGAACATGGCGTTTGCGATCAAAGGAACAAAACGACGATACTCCGCTCCCGGCATTCAGGGGAATGCGCTTCGTCAACTGATTAAAAAATGTGACCTGAGTGGATCAGTAATTGTTCGACCATAGCAGGTAACAACGGCGTTGCGAAACTCGTCCCACTTTTGTGCCTCCGCAAAAGGAGCGCGGCTGACGTGATTTGTTCTTGGGTGTTTCAGGACTGGTGGACGAACTTTTATCAGTAGAAGGGACCAAATGAGGCAATCATCTGTCCGGCATTTAGCACCCCTGAGGTTTCTGGTGATGATGACGTCCAGGCAGTCTTGTCTTCGGGTGATATTAGTCGATGAGGTGCCAATGGGTGCATCCACAGGCCTTACATTTGTCAGGCAGCTGGAACATAGTATTGGTGATGATGAGGTCGTGCTCCGTGCAAAAGTTGAGGAGCCTGAGACCATTGCCACTAATGTGTCCGACTCCATGTTTCCTAAGTTTTTGTTTTTAGCGTTTTGCAATGATTTCTCGGACTATTTTCGGGTGTTAGCACAGACAAGTCCCGTTATTCGCATGCTCAATTTACCAAGATTTTTGCGGTTTAGATCAGTTCTCTTCAAATGGGGAGCCTTACAGTTTTTAATTGTCGTTTGGAATAGTCTGCAATACCCATAGTAATTTGTGCATAACGTTTGTTATTGCTGGTATTTTTGATGAAATAATAACAAGAAGCGGGTTGATTCTGTTTATTTTGAAAACGAAATTAAGAGAACCGAAAGAAACGAACAATTTGTGTAACGTTTGAAAGCACGAAAGTAACGAAAAAACGAAAGCGAGACAGCACTATCATTCATGGGCGTCCGCAGAAATTTTTCGAGGGAGGGGCAAGGTCAACATTTTGTTTGCCATTTTCGGATTGCTGACGATCAGTGTTCCCTCTAAGATAATTTTACACTGAGCAAATATTTGTTTTAGTGAGCATGATTATTTTAGGGCTGAATAAGTGGAGTTTTCAATGAATTACAAACTTTGTGAATTATATAATAAATATACAATCTTATCAAAATAGGAACAAAATACACATTTCATTCAAATAGCTTCGTTTTTGCGTGCTTTTTCATTGCTTTGGAATGTTGCAAGTGCGCGAGAATGAGATTTCATTGCGCAATAGTTCTGGTGGTCCTAAGCATATGCGCCCCTTAAAGGGAACATTATTGACGATGCAATGCAAATGGACGTTCACAAAACCCTTTATCCTTGTTACACTACAAAGAAAATGCCCATGTTTCGGTAACAATCACAAAAAAAACGCTTCATTAGCAGCAATAGCCAGGTATATCAGTATCATGATAATTTACACAGTAGGCTATCTGCACATTTTCAACGCAGGGCAATTCTTTTCAAGTAAGCATTGCCATGATCTGTAAAGAAAAAAGCATTGGATTGCCATGGTTTTCAACGAAACCACAAATTATGACTTAGCAAGCAGGGCCGCATCCAGCTGATATATTCAACTGAACATGTTCTTGAAAATTTCGGGGGGGAATTGCCCGGTTGCTCCTCCCCCTGATTGCGGGATCAGCTAGCAAGACTTGTCAGCATCACTTAGAAACAAGAGATGCAAACGTCTGGTATCTCGTCCAAAGTGATCAATAAAACCTTGTTACACAACCGGGCAATTAAGTTGGCCTGTGTGTTGACACGACTACGGACAAACTTATTAGACTTAAAACACCACGCATGTTTTGCAAAATTGACCAGATAAATTACGAAAATTCGCCACAGCCAAAATGGCTTTGCACTCAGTATTCACTTAAATGTCAGAACTAAATCTTAACGATCATTAAGACGTATTCCCACAAGCCTGCATAGATGCATTCAAAGAAGCCATGTAATTTTATACTGCATGAAAAGAAGACTGCGTAAGTGTAGTTTGCCACTCAGGCACATTGGTCACACTAACACTAATAATGGATTTTTCAAGCATTGCTGTAGACTCACTCATGCTTCTTTTCAGAAAGAACAAATGTACGTGACTTACCGCTATCAGCATGTCACTGTCTCGCTGCATTACCTGCCAAGATGTGTTCAACAGTCTCATGCAACAAAACGCCTGCTACCGCAATATAAAGTGAACTTTTGAAGATGTGTTGCCATGTTATTGTTACGCAATAAAGAACAACAGTAGAACAATCCGCTCGCGACTTTCGCAAAACACCTCTGCAGGCAAAGGAAGGGACATGAGTGAACTGCAAGCTCATCACTGCATGACACTATAACTGTGAACCTGGCTCTTGTTCAATGTGAGTTTCACACCGGCAAAAAAACTGTCATTGCAAGAGTCAAATCAATTAATCGGAATTAAGATGGCGACTTTAGGTTTTCCCAGAAATATTTGGATCTTAATCCCAATTTCCAGGCGGGGGGCAAATGCCCGTTTTGCCCCTCTTTCGGACGCCCATGCGATCATTGACTATTTTATATCAGGTTTCACAATTAAGGCCAGCTCATCTAATGAAAGGCAGAAACGTTTTTGACTAATTGTTAGCATAGGCTAAGTTAATTTTTAGCATCTTTAACGATTAAGTAATGTGCTGTACAAAGATAGTTTTGACGATGATTTTCAATGAAATTGAGTGTCATGTCAACACCTCTTTAGGTCTGGTGGGGGAACGCATCCCCTGCAACCCCCCCCCCTCTGTCCGCGCCTGTATACCAGTATTCCACATCTACCAGAACTCAACAATTCCCAAAGTAATAACACACTCATCGACACGGCTGTGGCTGGCTATCCAATATAAGCAGACTATGAAAAGGAGCGGTGACAGCTCACACCTTGTCGGAATCCAATCCGTGAGTCCAACGCACACAGTGAGTGGTTCTGACTTGACGCCTTTGACGCGAATGTAAATTTCTGAGCGGGAATACAATGACTTGACTGCTAGTAGGAGGTGAACAACAGCAACATACTCCCGTAAAACTCGTCAAAGCTCTTCCAAAAACTTGGCCACTAGACAAAAAGAGTTAATCATCTTTTCAAGTCTTCAAGCATTTCAGGTCGGATTTCATCACAACCTGCTGCCTTCCCAGATTTCAGTTTTTTGACAGCCATGAAGACTTCAGTCGCAATGATGGTATTTTCTCCCCAAAATGCACCTCTTGCATGTCTGCTGGTATCAGAGTGACGTGGGTTCAAAATATCTATAATATATAGAATGGACTCTCCATCTGACAGGGATGTCCTCCTTATTGCTGAGTAAGGCACCGCTTTGGTATTTGATGGATCTAGCAGTTTGTGATCATTTGATGCGAGACGCCGGATTGTTTGCCAGAACACTTCGATGATCTCAGTTGAAACGATACAGAAATCAACCAGCGGCCGTTGACTCACTGAATCTCTGCACCAGGTGTATCTGTTCAAACCTATTTGCTTTGAAAACTTTTCCGTGATGCACAGTGTGATGTTGATCATAGATGCAGCAGGGGACTTCCCTTACCATTTAGGTTAGCAGCATCACCGTGTTGACCAAGCATACCTTTCCATTCACCAACGCTGTTTCCAACGATTCATGTCTACCAAATCGAATTGATTAGCTTCAACCTTTTGCAGGACATCACTATTTTCCTCTACCAGCTCAGGGTACTGTCCTGTTAAGGTTGTACCGTATGCCTGTATCAAACACAAAAAGTGTCCTTTCAACCTCAACATTCACACCTTTGTTTCCACTGAGGTGACATTCATCAACACAGCCTTTCCGTTGGAAACTTACGAGCATTCCCACCCCAGCCTGGACAAACTCCCAGCTCCACGGTAATAGAGCCCCCACACTTAGTTGAAGAGATGCCAACAATATCCTGGAATATTGTTTATTTTCTTCGTGCAATTTGTGTTTTTTCCCTGTGAATACACTTATGTTCCAATATTTCCAATCCCCAGCTGATGACAAGATTGTTGTTTACGCATGGGTTTCATTTCAAGTCTCCCTGAGCAGAAGCACTCTGCGCTGTACTTATTGGTCTCACCAAATGCGTAGTGGGTGCAATGTGAGACCTCCACTTGTCGATGGCTGCTGGGGAAGACTGTCGCAAACGTTTTGAAAAGCCTCACTGTCAAAAGCCAGAAGGCGGTCCTTGTTCACACCCCTGACATCCGATTCGCGATGGCATTGATCGTTTTTGCGCATTTCATGGTAGCAACTACCCAGGTTCGACCGATGGAAAAACCGGTCGCACCATTTGCCCAGCAACTTTTGCAGAAACTGGAGGTGCCACGGGAAATCGCTTGTGGGGGAAATATTTATGTGAGGGAGGCATTGCATTGTGTCTAGTGCATGAGCAAACATGTAGCAATTCATGACACTTCAAAAGGAGAGGCTGTGTATTACGCTACTACTTTTCTTTTTTTAACCCTTTAAGGGCGGACGGTATTTTGGTCTCTTCTGTTTCATAACCCATGTTGTTGTTCTACTCCTCATGGATGGATCTTTGCGGACACCCGTTCAATAAATATGTAGCTGCTTTTCAGGGCGAACACGTCCCGGTTTGACCGCGACAGTCAGGTATTTTAGGGTAGTGTCCCTGTCTGTTGTTTGATTGTTTCGTAAAACCAAAACGGCTGCATGTAAGGGGGAAAAGTAAGGGTTATGAAACGCAATGATGGATAAGAACGGCAGGGATTTTTGTTCAAGGAATATTACAAATAGCTTTCTGCTCTTCGTTTTATATTTTGCAAACCTAACTTTTTCCGGACGCCTTTTAAATTGCAGCCATCGTTATTTGAAAGCTTTACCAACTAGATCGTGCAACGTCTTGGTTTGGAAAAAAATTTTGATCACCCTACTCAGTACTCACTGTGATTTGGATTTTGTTCACGTATCAAAAACAACATGTTTGAAAAAGTTGTTTATGAGTGTTTAACTAGTCTCCACACAGGTGAAGAGTTTGAATCAGCAGGCTTGTCCAATCAGTCAGCAAATTTTTAATAGGAAATCGATTTCACGTAACACTACGCATCGTCAGTCTTACAACCTTATTCGAATAGAAGCGGCGTCGAAAACTTTGCTGATCTAATTCAAAGCAAACTTTAAAAATTTGTTGAATGATTCAAACTCTTCACCTGTGTGGAGACCAGTTACTTCAATGCAGATATGTGCAAGTTTGAAGCATCGCAAAAAATATGAAACCAGAGCCCATCCGGCTGATTCCTCGAAAGCTTCCAGCAAACTTGGAGATTTTATTAATGTTTAAAAAATTATTTAAAAAGGTGTTTCTCAAAACACCTCATTAAATACCTATGAAATCACACATATGTCAAAAAAGAAGAAACAATATACCATTCCATAAAAATATAAAGAAAAGCAACACTCAATTCAGTCAATAGAGTGTCGAAAAGAGAGTAAATCGTTGTAGGAGATGTCGCCAGCGGTGTAGTGCTAACAAAAGAGATGTGGGAGCGCTGTTCCCACACCAAGTGAAAGGAAGACTGCACCAAATAGTTCGAATAAACTAAGCATTCGCCTACAGAATTTCCGCACTGGATCTTCCTGTTTCAGTGCACATAAGGTGTGGGAAGACCGTTCCCATGCGTTCCCACCCCACTACACCTCTGGATGGCGCCGTATTCACGAGATGTCCAACAATGAGATGGTGGCAATGCAGTGCCAGACCAAACGCTTGAAAATATTAGATGTTCATGGCCAATTTGAAAATGGATGTGAATAACCAATTTTGGGCCAAGACAGCCAACTCATAACGCAAAACTTTCAAAGGGCTGCAGTTGGAATTTCAAGCATTCTCCGTGATGGAATGTTATAGGGTTGCAACATTAGTCTGGTAACAGAAACACGTTACAAATTGTTCTTACTCAGTACTTGTTTGAGGCACTATACTACTTACGCAACATGTGAACTACCTACCGTAGCTTTCGGTGAGGCCGATTTCATTATTGTCAATTAAGACATTTAACCTTTTCTTTTTGGTGTATAGCAGGGTTTTCTTAATAAAGTAACACAAAATATTGATTTACTTCTGGACAAATGCCGCTTTACAAGTTGCAGTCCATGTTTTTCATGATAATTTTCTTTAGCAAAAGTTGAATCGATGTTCCACATCTTGATTTTTTTCTTAATTCCATGAAATACCCAAGGTGTTGAAATCTATAGTAAGGTCGGAGCTGAGTTTGAGGGTATTAAGTGTACTTACCTTAAGCTTGTTAGGAAGACCAAACTTTGTCCTATCGTCGCTATTTTCAATGATAAATTTCCACTTGACATGTTGATTGGCAATTCGTTTCTGTTTCTCCACAAAATGCTTTTCACGAACATGGCGTAGTTGCTCATTTTGCCTGCGTTACCAACAAAGGTGACTACAACCTTCAGTGTGTTATGAAATCGCAGGTTTTTAAATTTCAAAGGAAGTTTTGCTCTGTAGTTCAATGAAGAAGATTGCAATATAGATGCAGGGCTTGGAGAAGAAGCTTGACAAGGCTTGGAGGAATTTTACAATTGATTAACTTTGATTTCACTGAAGAAGTTAAATCTTCTGCGAAGACCTTGTGTACAGCTATCCTTTATATCAGTGTGGTCCAACTACAAGCCCACCAGCCGCATGTGAGCCGCGGACAGAATTTTTGAGGCCCGCAAGCTTTCTCAGTATTGATTTAATGTTGTGCGTATGTTGCAGTAGGTCATTTTCATTAGAACGGACATAACACCTTTTAATAAAAATGCACAATATTAACGGCGTTACGCTAGACCAGGGGTCTCTAAACTACGGCCGCAGGCCAAATCCGGCCCGCGAAGCCATTTCTTCCGGCCCGCAGGACATTTTGTCAATAATGAAGAAATAATATATTTACGAAAAATTTATTGATTTGGTAGCAGGGATGTAGTGCTAACGAAAGAGGTATGGGAACGCACGGGGCACCCAAAAAAACTAGCCATTTTAAAACAGCTCCAAACTCATTTTAAAGCAGTAGGCTATTTAATGAAGTCATGAAAAAGGGGAACGCCGTTCCTACGTGTACCCGCCCCACTACACCGCTGTTTGGCAGAATGTAACAAATGTAAGTCCGCCCTCGACCTGTTGTGTAATAGCTTGTGTCGCTCTCTAAAAAAGAATTTGTAGACCCTGGACTACACTGCAGAGCTTCTTGAAATTAGTCAGCAAAGATAGATTTCCCACAGTGAAAGAGTTCGCACTAAAAATGCACTTCGTGTTTGGAAGCACATACGGGTGTGAGAGTACATTTTCTATTATGAAAGCAAGTCTAATCTCAAAGCAGAAATCGATAGGCAGACGAAAAACTGGACGGTGGTCACGGACGTGCTACCGCTAACACTGGTATCGACAAAGGAAGGAAAGCGTCAGAAAAGCCTGGACCACACGCATCCTATTGATAGAGATTTGTGATAAACTGCTATTTGCTATTGTGCAATAATTTCAATGACGCACTCACCTATCTACATTTTTTAGTTTTAAATCTTGTGAAAGGTTGCGAGGGCATAACTCGAAACTTAGGGTCTTGTCGAGGAATTATAAATTTAGCCTCATTTCTTGTAAAGTAACGACAGTGGTGACCAATCCAAAAGATATTTATTCCGTGACTGCTACGCGTTTCTCATTGCCACTTTGTGCCGATGCTGAAGGCATTGAATTCGTAATCCTTCATATTTACCTGAGTTTAACGCAGGGTCGTGCAAAGAAAGAGGGGTGAACGGGGCGACGGCCCCGTGCATCCAAGGCAGGGGGCATCCAAAGAGTTAAATTACAAAAATTGCATTTATTAAAATGCTGTAACGGGATACTTCTTCGTATTGTAAGGTTATTAACACATGCTTCATGGATCTGATGGGAACTTGCCTGAGAGGGACATGCAAATGTATGTTGAGTGACCCGAGAGAGAGAGAGAGAAATGAAGCACTCCCATCGTTATCTCAAGGCCTTACACCCTATTTTACTTGCGCATTTTGTTTTCTGTTTAATCTAAAATAGATTTTCGTCTCGTTATGCAAACATAACTTTTAGATCGAAGCTTTTGACATTAATTTTATCTGGTAAAATTTGATGTTGAAACCTGAAAACTTGGGTAGTGAGAAGACTGAGCTCTGCGCCAGAGATGAACGGACTCTCATATTTTGCGATCCAGATCCAGTCCTGAGTTTTTAAAACTCAGTCCAAGTCAAACCATAGTCCAAAAGTTTAGGAAATTTAAATCCAAGTCCAAACAAAGTCCAAAAAATTAACAAAGTACAGATTTTTAATGACAAAAATTAGGCAATTCTTTTCAATTAACTCAGTCCAAATCCTGTCCTGATCTTAAATTTATGTAGCATTTTACAGTCCGGATTCAGTCCAAAATCAATAAAATTCGTCATAGTCCGGATCCAGACCAATCCAGGTCCAGTCCAATGCTCATCTCTGCTCAGTGCCATCACTGACAGCAGTCATACGGTAATAGTCAACAGACGATTTATGCCGAAATTACATTTAGCTGGGTATGCATGCATGGGCCAAGGTATGTATGCAGGGGCCAATGAGGGCTGGAGAGGATACATCCTCCACCAATCAGCAGTAAAAACACATTGAAACTCATTTCATGAAGTACTTTCGTTTTTCGCCAAACTTTTTTTTTGCTCCCGGCAAGAACATATCAACGGAGTTTTGGGTAAGGGTGAGGCTGCATGTATATTGCCCAGTAGAATTAAAAAGATTTTTACCTTTTTCAAAGAGCAGTAATGTGGAATAAAATGCTTGTCTTTGTAACGCTAAGCAATTTAAACAAGACATCAATCGCGCGCTAACCCACACATAAAATGCATGAAAATTGATGTGTTTTACTGTAACAGTGATCCGCACGTGCGAGCAGTGGGATTCAGCGTTTTGTGCACTCCACCTTACAGCTCTGATGAAGCCCATAGTTTTGAGAGTACGAGGAGGAGCATGCAGAGGCATGAGCAGTCGTTGCTCGTGAGAGTAACAAAAGAACATCATTTTTGCCGTACTACATACCCAAAGCGACTCATAACACCAAACCGGAACTTTGCATTGCACTAATTGCAGCATCCTGTTTAACAGGTTGCGAATTGAAAGAAACCGTATACTCCTATATGAACGTTTGGCAAAAGACGAAAAACAAACACAGTACAGTACATCAGGGGTCACCAACCTTTTTGAAACCGCGAGCTACTTCCTGAGTACCAATTTACTGCGAAGTGCTACTAGTTTGATACACACATCTGAAATAGAAATTTTGTTCAATTTACCTTCAATTATTTTAGTATTGATATTCGTTAATGTGAAGATATTGATCATGCTACTGTTATTTTTAGAACAGGCCAGTGGGCGACCTGCTTGGTCCTTGCGGGCGACATGGTGTCCGCGGGTAACACGTTAGTGACCCCTGCAGTACATGAACCCCTTACTCTGTCTGTCTTTACAAAAGTTTTTGATTTTTTCCTGACCAAACAACCATCAGAAAGATAAAGCATGTCGCTGATCGCAATCACTTATTCGGTTCTCCACCTTATTTGTTTTTACATTGCTGTATTCATTTCAACACAATGTACAGTACATATATCGTTTCCCTCTCTCTGTTGAGCGCGATTCAAAATAGTTTAAGCGAAATATATTTGGCTAAACCTCAGTAGTACAGAAAAGGAAATTTGAGCTGTAGATCAAAACACCTTTAGTCAAAAAGGTATTGAACAGCACTCCGCGGTCTGAGTCCTTTTCCAAGTGCTTATTGCATGCCTTATAATTTCGGTAACAACTTGCATGATCGTTGGTTCTTATCCGTATAGTTTTGGTAGTGAATTGACGCGCGAATTGAGTGTGGCGCAGAAGAACAGACCGTCCACCATGCTGTCCTTCACTGTCCAATCCATCGACCCCCTATGGCGAGTATGGTCTGACGGTGCTGAATGACGAGACAATCGAATGGCTACTCAACACCTGTCCCGAGATCTATAGTCAGTGGCGTAACTGTAGGTTTGAACTAGGGGGAAAACGGTTGAAGGGGGCCCAGTAGCTAGCACACAGAAAACAAAGTTAAAAATGATTGTGAATCTGAATGTCGTGGATGTCTATGCTAGCTATAAAAACGAAAACACCCCGAAAAATGCAAAAAACAACGACCTACTGAAAACCAAAAGAATACTAAATATCAAAATGTCAGCTAAAGGGTCCCAGTTTTACATTTAGCTTGCGGGGGGGCGGTTCGACCTCCTGACCCCTTCACATAGGCCATTGTCTACTATAGTGCGGCCTGGCAGTGGATAAGACCTCGCTCAAACGATGAAGAAGAAGTGAATTGACGACATATATGTTTGTCTAAAAATAGGTAGAATTTTTTTGTTTTTCAGAAGTAAGGAAAATGACTGGGGAAATTACCATATTTGAGGTTTTAGTGCTAAATATTTTTTAATTTGTCATTAATTTCCCATGGCAGAATCTCGGTCACAATAGTCATAATAGGGTCATAGACAGTAAGTTCTGGGATACGTTTACAAGGTTATCAGCATTTATAACCGAAAATTTCCAGTCGATTGGTTGTATAGGCGTACATTTACGGTTTTGCAGCCGGAACCTGTTGGGAAGCATACGTGCAACTTACAAAACGATGAAAGTTACCTCAATATGGCTCTGTAAAGCTCTCTGGCACGGACTCGGCTCCTGCTAAGCTGTTCAATTTTGCTCTTCAGTTGAAATCTTTCCAGCATGGCGAAGAACTTCTGCTTTCTTGCTCTATGCCACTTTTCGTCGAGGTAAACAGACACGATTTGCTGGTATCTCGCACATTCGCGTTCGTTATTCAACCTAAAAACCACACGTTGAAAATCGTGTCAGCAATAGACTTGCACTGCGGCGGTTAAAGAATTCTTGCTTCTGAAATTTTTCATTTATTTTTACCGCAACAATCATCAGCAAACTCATAAAACTGCTGATGAAGGTCTCGACAAGGACTAAAATTTCATTAACTAATTCCAGAAATTTTAGACCAGTGGTTCAAAGTGGGCGAAATCGCCCCTTTGGGGGCGATTTTGAGGGACAAGGGGACAAAAAACAAAGGGGGCGATAGGGAAGAAAAACAACACAAGGGGACGAAAACTCTCAATCATTAATCGATCACTGAGTCGACTTCAGTAGCCTACTATTACGAGTTGCTTATTTCTTGCAAACTTTTATTTACTATGATAATCGTTGAAGGTTGTTGCTAAAGCAATTTATTTGTTAAATATTTACTCTGGATCGTCTATGTGCCCGGCTAAAGTATGGATTATTTTCAAAAGAGTTCTGAACGTAATAATAACGTCGTAATACAATTGTTTGGTTCAGTTATTTAATGGCTTGTTTCAAATATTTTATATTTTCTCTTTAAATTTACTACCTTGTGTTTGCTTTATCAGCCTTGAGGGGAGAAAATGACGTGTCGAAAGTTCAAAAGGATGCGATGAAATAAAAAAGTTTGAGAAACACCGTTTCAGACAAACTACATCTTCATTTCAAATATTCAAGATTTGCTATTTTGAGGAAGTAAATGAGTGTTTCAGGTATAAATATTTGCTTCAAACGCAAATTTTGATTCGCATTGAAACGAAAGCGATCAGTTTTAGGCCAGAGTCGTTATGACAAAATTTTAGTCATTCTTTTTGTCTTCTGCGCACTTTAATGACATCAAACATGCTCTTAATTCAAGATAAAACAACTTTTAGCACTACGTCTAAATTCACCGCATCCATCTGTCAAATTTCAATAAAATGTGGTTTGCCAAACGCAGTGACCCGCTCCAGTGATAGAGAGTTTCCAAGGCAATCTAGTGTTATGTGCACTGCTAACATTTTTGCGTAGTTTGCAATATCCTGAATTGAATTTTTGCAGAGATAGAATTTACCTCAAGTGCAAAGTGTTGCAACCCATTGGACACAAACTTGTACTTACACAAGTACGTGTTGCGTTGGCCGCAGAACTTTGCGATGACTGATGCTGCTCTTACTTTGCCGTAAAATTTCTTTTTGGCCCGTACTTTTTTGCGACCACTGTTCCGTGCTCGGTCTACTGCTTGTCGCCGCTTGCTTTTGAGAGCATCTCGACGTTTGTTGGGAGCTCGAACAACCTGGGCTTCTTACTGGTTTTAATTTAGGCACTTTTTTCGTGATTATTGCTCGAGATTGCTTTGCAACCACTTGGCTGAGTTTGCTTGGGGCAATCTTCAGAGGAATGACACCAATGTGAGGTTTTGAGTGTAAGTTTGAGCCAGTGTTTTTACAGTTTTCTTGTTCTTGCTGCATTTCCTTTTTTCTTGCACTGTTTTTGTCACTTTTTGCTAAAGCAGAACTGGTTGCGAGTTTTGTTGCTTTGCTGCTAACGGAAGTCTCTACTGTTTGGCTGCTAGAAGTCTTTAGCGAGATATGGTGGTAACTGCTTGCAGAAGCGTCGATCAGCAAGTCCTTTGCATCCGACTTGTCATGATCTTCGGCGCTCAAGTGTTCGGGGCCTTGAAAATGTTTTTTGCTGTGTCTTTTACGATGTCTGCGATTAGCGTTGTCACCACTTTCAAATCTTTCCACCGGTTCGACCTTGTTGCTTTCTTTCCCATCCTTACTTTCGTGCAAAGGCTCGTCAACTTGGCGTCTGCATTTCAACTTCCGCTTGACATTAGGCTCGTTTCTCAGTGGAGAACTACCGCCATCGTTTTCAGTCGTTGTGTGCTTTTTACGAGGTTTTCGAGCGTATGCATCGTAGCCATGTTCAGTTTTGCTATTGGCCGATTTAAAATACGCAGGAAATAAGTTTTTCGGAGTACTCTGGGTCTCGTCATAGCAAAAAGGTTTGGACATGTGCTCTACGTTTTTATTCAGAAGATGAGGAAATTTAATCTGATTTTTGATTTTGTCTTTAACCAATGGTTTTGGTTCTTGCTTGGCATGTTCTGCTGTTGCTTCTTCGTCTAACCTGAAAAACAAGCACAGTTGACAAAATTGCTGCATTAAGGTTTGTTGAAAACATTCAATTTGCACGCACTGCTACAAACTTGTTTTTAGATGTGCATCCAGCCTTGGAAAGAAGATCATGCCGGAAGTTTTGTGTTAATCAATATTTTGTAATCCTTTACGTTTCTTTGATGTTTTATTTTTTACTTCGTTTCAGCCGGGTACTGCCTTATTCACCATTTTGAATCTAATAATAGGCAAAATGATTTATTTTTAGATGCCGAGGAAATTTCACAATTTATTTTTAGTGTTGTCAACGGAAAACGACCGACACAAAACAAAGGAGATTTCTCAACACTTCCAAGCGTTTCTTCCCCTTGCAGATATACTGTATTCCTGCTTGAATTCAGCTCTTATTTTGCTATCACGTTTAATTTTCTGAGTACACTTCCAATATGTCTAAGGCACTTAACTCGTACGTATCAAAATCCTTTTCCTCTGTGTAAACTAAGTGCAATTACTTAGCTTACACAAAACTAAACTTTTGCTTGTCAAAGGATGACCGATCCTATTGTAGAACTCAAAAATATTTAACAACTTTTGACTTGAGAACGAGATTGAAAACAACCATCCATTACTTGTCAGCTTTAATTTGTGACAAATCGAGGACTATGGGTTCAATCCCGTATTTCTGATGACTCATGATGATACAAACTATTTTGCTGAAAGACGCAGCGGTGGTCATTTGTTTGCGACGACTGCGGGAACCCTTCTTAATATCGCAAAATCAACTGTATGTGAGTTCTTAACAGGATTACAGAATATATATAGGTGTAGTCAGGGCCGGCCCCAGCAGGCGTGGGGTCCAATGCAAGACCTAGGCGCGGGGCCCCTCTGAGCAGTGGTGTTATTACGTCATCGTGCACAGTCAACCGTGTTATGACCTTTTTGATGAAGATATTTTAGAAAAATAACTGCATGAATGTCAAAAAAGACGGCAAATTATTGGAGTTGATCTGTATGCAGGCTACATGATAACGCAGGGGTTCCCAACCTGGGGTGCATTTGCCTATCTCAATAGGTACATTCAGGCCCGTAACTATGGGGGCGCAGGGGGCTTCGCCCCCCTTGGAAAATTTTTCGCCCCCCCTGGAAAAATGTGTTGGACATAGTTTAAAAAATGTGAACCCCTCTCAGAAAACTCTTCGATCCCCGTAGTGTCCCAAGCTGGTTACGGGCCTGGTTACATTTAAGGTAAGGATACAAGGGAAAAATATATCTATAAATTTTCTAGAATATAGAAGTTCTATGAAAAATTCGGCGGACTTTTGTTGTTTTACTCGGACCTTTTTCCGCAACAAATTTTAGGGCACATACTCATCTATCGGAATGCTGAAGGGATACATGTTCAGAGAAAGGTTGGGAACCCCCATGATAACACAACACTTTCTTTTATGGGGAGTGGGCATAGCTCATGTGTCTCCCAGCTACGGTCATGTTTATGGCTAATGACATGCTGCTGTGGTGGACATTAGACAATGTACCGCTACCACTCTTAATCAAACCGAAAGTTGTAACGGAAGATCTGCAATGGTGCGGCGAGCGCAAGTGCAAAGTTACGTCAGTCAAACCGAATTGACAAGCAGATTGAACTTAAATGCAATTACTTCGCTCTTGTTGAACGACACTTTCGTTCGAAGAACAACTGACTTGGAGAAAACTGTCCACATGAACTTTTGCTTGCGTCGCTTTCGGTGACCACAATCGCAGACGCGCATAAAGATAACGTCTGGGCGCATGATCAACCATCCGCTTTATGACTCAATACACGATGAAAACAGACCTCACAAGAGAGCAACCCATGCATCCGCCCAAAGTTCTCCAAAAGCCCAATTTTATAGAACAGGGTTTCCCAACCTTTCTCTGACCATGTACCCCTTACTGAATTTTTTATAGAATTTTTAGAATTTCGGAACTATAAAGGTAGACTCCGTTTTTATGTATCAAAGTTAATTTGTTGCAAGTGTACAATAAATGTACGCCTTCAGACAGCCAAATATACTCCTAGGGGTACGCGTACATGTATCCCAGGTTGGGAACCTCTGTTACAGAACTTCCTCATTATGCTCCATTATGCATGACCTTGGAATGTAAACTCTTTTCATGAATTAGAAATGTAATGTACAAAGATGTTTCACCCACCACGTCAAAGTTGTAGAAACATTTATCAAACGCAATATACAATGCGCATGGTTGACTGATGAAATAGAAGCATATAGCCGCCCAATATATTGATAAACAGGAACGAGTGTGCTGGATGACATTCACAATGTTTGCCAAAATCTTTCCAAAAACAGAAGAATCTCTCGAGAACTGAACAACGTTACGTTAGCAAAACTGCCATCGAACTTAATAAGACAGACACTCGTTTTGACCTGTTCATTGCGCGTTGAATTCCTACACACCTTGTTTGCAGCATGTGGATCTACTTCAGTCTCAACTGGCACTAGTAACAACAAAATTCTATCCAAAATGAGTGGGACGTGGTGGAGTGCAGATATAACGCTCAGCATGAGAATTGAGCATGTTTGATAACGTACGATAATAATTAGAGGAAATTCATCGTTCATTCAAACGATAATTATTTGCTAACAATGAGATTCATAAGCCTTTCTACAATTCTCGTGCGCAAGGAGTATCTGGCAGAAATAAACAACCTGCCCAATCCTCATGCAGCGGGGCCCAATGCAGTCGCATCGGTTGCATCGGCTTAAGGCTGACCCTGGGTGTAGCTGAGACTAAGCTTGAACCTCAACACCAGAAACTCAACTGAGCGCTGACAAGCGGAGTTTTGTTTCGGCAAATGGCTAAATATGTGCAAAGCCCTTAAAGTGTATAAAAATTGAATTAAAAGCATTTGTTTTTTTCGCTTTTCTGCTGCATAATCTGCCACTTAATATCATAAAAAGACATTTCTATTCTAACAGTCTTACTCATTAGCTCTGATGATCAATAACTCCGTAATATGGCGCTAGACAGACTGAGCCCTCGGCAACAGAATAGGTAATTACACTTTTTAAGCAGTGTAAATGAAAATGACTGCTTAAAAAAATTTCTTCAATGTATAATTTTTTCAAACAATTGCACTTTCTCACTCATTATAGCACTTCCGCCATTCTTCGTGGCATTCGCATACATGGTAGGCATGGTATGCAGTCAAAACCTAAAAACTCATCTTTTTTTCGAACTGCAGGGAGCAGTGTCACAATGAACGAGCATGATGCTTTACAACTACGTGATAACCAACAAAAATATGCAAATGTTTTCCTAATATATCTTAGCAGCTATAAACTCTTAAAGCATTTAATTTGTGTTTGAGGCTTGAGCTGTGTTCACAGCATTAATTTTGCTTGTATTGCCTGCTTGAATAAGAGATCTCATATTATTTATCGTTGATGTGGTGATTACCAAACAACATAATCCGTGTGAAGCAAAACTGTGCAGCTGTTTCTGATTTACTTCTTAATGCGATGTATTAAATTTGAGCGACGAATAAAAAATGGTGACCGCAGAAATTTGAACGGCATATAGCACAGACACTTCGTTAATAAATTGGAATCATCAGTCGTGTAAAAACATAGCGGACAAAATTGACAACTACAGCTGGATTTGTTCTTTTTCTAAAGTACACGGTTTTGTAGATAAGCATACGTTTGAATGCTGCCAGAAAAGCAACTTTTGCTGTTGCCATGAGACACAATAAGAGCTTTCACTCTGTTGACTTAGCTACAGTCTTTTTGATAGTACGAGCCGGCAAAACAGCCCTAGCAAGAACAACAGTCATTCGCTTTCCATTGGTTGGTCGTAAAGAGCCATTGTATTGTGTACTTAAGCGATATCCATTTTTGTAGGTATAGCCGTCGAAACGTCAAGACATTTTCTGACCTTGCATGCTCAGCGTTCTTCACGCCAACTATGGCTTACGGTACTCTTTTTATGGCGCAGAGTTTGTGTAACGATTTCCAACAGGTAGGCTTGGCCTTGGTTCTGGTTTTCAATGATATGCAAATGCCATGTAGAGATGGAGAGTATGCTCAGAACATTGGCAGGTCGTTTTGTAATTACTTACTGCTCATCAAGACGTCATTTAATTTTGAAAATTTCCATAGAAACGAAGTTTATTATGGTTGCAAACCAAACAACTCTTTGCTTTGCCTGTGCAGCAACGAAACACGTTGATAAAACACACAGCAATAAGTCCTCCTCACCTGTCTAGATGCACAATTCACAATTTTTCTGCAAGAAGTGCGGTCTTCAGTGAAAAACGCAAACAATATTCATGGTTTCCGTTGATAAACGAGATCTTTTCGTCTCAAGTACTTACAGTATAGTCATTCATATATTTCCATATCTCTCGGCATTTATCGGCTTGTATATGAGTGTCATCTCTAAACTTTCAACATTATTTATTGCAATAAACTTCATGCAATCTGCGGTTATTTGTTTCAGGGTTGGCCGTTGTGTTTTTCCAAACTATGTCCCTTATGCCGCGTTAGTTATTGTAGCAATACTTCCTTTATGTCAGAGGTAAGTAAACTGCTGCCTTCTACTAGGTTCTGCGATTACCAGGGAAGCCTGCGGCAATTGAAAAAAGAAACTGTATTTTAATCACACTGTCTATATGCTGCATTATCTTCCAGCAAACCGCTTGATATTAAAAGCGCGGTCCTTTTTGACTTTTCGTATAGTCCACTGATGCGACCCTCTCCCTGAAATATTTGCCCATTAATGTTCTTTACAGTTCAATTATTTGGAATTCTTACCTTGCAGCACTTGGCATAACAAAACTTCTTTGCCTCAATCACATTAAACTCAACCTTCCTATTCTTAGCATAGCTTGTGTGTTACCCGTAGCAACAAGATCCAAATTGCATGCGCTATTTGGTATAAAAATGGAAACACAGGAGTGTCTGCAATGATTCCCAACTGTTTCAGCTTTGTGCTGCTGCGATATTGTTAATTCGCTTATTCCTTTTCTGCAGAAGCAACAGGGACAACAAAGGACTTTTGGCGTCATGTATTCAAAACGTCCTGAACCTTAACCAGAAAAGTGTACGGTTGTTACCAGCTTTCAGCAAGGCGTAACTTACTGTGCATGTACCTTTTGCTCCAACAATAAGTGTGGCAGGTGGGGGCACTTACAACTGCAAGTCATGATTTTCGAAGTTTTATGCGGCCAAACACAATTGCCCGACCTACCGGCTTTGCAATCAAGGTCTCAACCACCAGACCTTGTAGAGTCAGTTGATGATTTCAAATATATATATTTGCTCTAAGTTTGCCTTCATGTCAGCACATGACCCTCATCAAAGAATGCCTATGTGACTGTGTTCATCCTACCAAAGCATTTCTAACTTGGCTCTCATGCAATGTAATTTCGTTAGCTCAAGACAAACTTGGTGGCCGAATCAAAATCCATGAAACTGTTACTGCTGTACAGGGCAGCGATTTAAAGAAAAAAAACTGATTTCACACTTTGCAATGTTTTCATTGTTTTAATCATCCCAATTTTTTTCGATAATCGCAGCATTATGTATTTTGGCACCAACCCTTCGTGACGCAACGTTCAAGAAGCAGAGGAGTTCGGCATCAGGGCATTCAACCATACAATAGTTTTGGTTGTTCGTTAGTTGTGAGCACGCAGTGTACTGTGTGTTCGTTGCAAAAAAACGATGCCAGATTGGTAAACCTCATTCACTGACCACAGAACAATCTGGCTCCCTGGAAAAAATTCTTGTGAAATTATGTATGAGGCCGAATCATCGTGTTCTCCCAATGTTTATCGTTAGGTCGCCCCGTACATTTAGGAAACATCCAACTCTGCTAACGTTTCACAAACTCGTCAAATCCGCACATTGGCATTGCAAACGTAAATCCCATCTGCGTATTTCCTGGCATTTGTTCGTCTTACCATTCCTTGATTTTGCATTGTTGACTACTCGAGCATACTGGCGCACAGCAATGCCATGTTTCACACGCTGTTTGCAATTTCGTAAGGTTCAGTTTACTGGCTGTACACAACATGACTTTCGGATAAAAATTGACACTAGATTTAGGAATCAAACTTTTTGAAATGAGCTATTTTCAAAATTGTCAGATTGGTAGATGTTGCTGAAAACTGATGGAAATTAACCCTGTTTTAGAAAAGCTTCCAGCAACACTCGAAACGCTAAAAGACCGTTTCGGAGCGCAGGGTTTCCTACTATTCGGTAAACCCAGCTATCATACAACAAATATGTCAGTTCACAAGTTTTACCTGCGTCATATACTTCGTTGAGTAGGATTAATTATATTAAAATTCAGCATATTTTAAAAGCGTTATCAGCAAGGACCTCCTTCAAAACGCAAAACTTGGTGAGCGCTTCTCGGCATGAACGAAGTTGGTTGGTTAATTACCAGCGATTTTGACAATGAGCTGCTGTCTATTCAGAAGGAAGAAATCTGAATAGAATGTTGAGTAACCGAAGTACATTAGGCGAATAGTTTCTTCCAAAGATTGGCAAAAATACCGCTCAATGATTTGTCAATCATTGCCAGTTTTAACGCTATCGTCAAACATGTAATATTGCATCCTAACCATTTCAGTAAACTGGGTATGCTCACCTCGGTAGAGATTCAAAAACGTTGTTTTTCATCTTTTGAATTAATCCGTTTCCTTCTCTGCAGAAGTTGGTATCTTCACCCTATGCCTGATATATGAAGCAAGTCTTACGAGACAAAGCCGCACCGACTTTTCCAACATTGCCGCTCGACGTTTACGACAACAATTGATCCTTGAGCTTCGTACCGAAGAATGCGTCCCTGCGACGAACGTCGGTTGAGATGTTGTTGGTGAGTACAAGCTAGTCCCGGTGGCCGTTGTCAAAGGACGTCCTAAGCTTATTGTGAAAGCACCCTATACTCCAATGTAAATGCCCCTTTTATTGTCAACTGCGATAGTGCGTTTGAAAAATTTTGTCCTAATTACATTTCAAACTGATTTAAGTGTGTTGGCGATGGGCAATCGTGTAGTATGGTCGCGTCCCGATAGGAAATTTATTACAATTGAATTATATCCCAAAACAAGTTTTTCTCTTGTTAACAGGTAAATTAAACATTTATGTTGTCACTACCTCCGAACACTTTGATTGTATGGCTAACAGAAAAATCATAATGATGAACCGCATTTTGATTTATTTGGGCCAATTGCAAGTGGGAGATGCAACTAGAGTATGAATAAAGACCAAAAAGAAACTGAATATCACATCGAAAATGCTGTTGTAATTTTAAGAAATTGCAACAAATTTATACGTTGTTGTAACCAGTTAGTCTTTTCACAATTATCCATTAAGCAAAACAAGCTACAATATAACAATTAAAAATGAGTTGAAAGTTTTTAATATCTTAACAAGTATTTCATAATAAGATGATACTTTTCATTTTAGTGAAATGTGTCGCACATGAAACTTCGTTGTCGTGCTCTATTCGTTGTTTTCTACAAAAATATATGGCATAACATCACGTCCCAATTTTGCATGTTCAGTAAGGACCACATTAAGTTTTTTTCTTTAGGAATGAGATCCAGACTTGATGAAATTTACTGCCACTCGTCTTGTCTGGGTGATACAGTAGAATGTTGCTTTAATTTAACCATAACAGTGTACGGTTGTTACCAGCTTTCAGCAAGGCGTAACTTACTGTGCATGTTCTAAACCTACAGTAGTGAGTGGGATTGATGAAATAAAATATGTTATCGTAATGTTCGATCTCAGGTTCATAACTATCATACTAGGTAGAGCAAACAACACATTTAGTTCCCAGGATGAGTACTGTGCGCTCTCAAAAACCTTTTCTTTCTGTGATTGGATCAAGAGTTTTGTACTCAGTTCTATTTGAATAAGACAGGGGATAGTGTTGTTGTAGTGTGTGTAGTAACTTAACTTAACACTGCATCAAACAATTTGCAACTTACTGCTGATCTATTGATATTGGATATAAATGACATCAAACATGATAAACGAGGCTACATGGAAAACTTCGAGTTCAAAAGAAGAAAAACTCAAACAACTCTGGGATGGCATCAAACAATTGAAAGAAACAATACTCATTCAGAATGGCAAACTGGACAAGCTAACAAATATCACACAAAATCTTGAGGACAAGCTAAATGGAATACAACAAAAGATGGTTCAATATGAAAAAAAGTTGAATCAGCTTGAAGAAGGAAAAGATAAACTACGCGATGAGATGGTCCAGAAAACAAATTTACTTGTCTTCCAACTTGACAGACAAGAACAATACATTAGAAGAGAAAATATTCTTATTTATGGAGTAGAAGAAAATAAAGAAGACAACGATGATGGGG
>Ga0210059_1001364_pt1 | contig 36467 bp, 20 predicted proteins | sample Ectturendosymbi2_FD_188042 | JGI IMG/M metagenome (GOLD analysis project Ga0210059, IMG submission 188042) | Ecteinascidia turbinata endosymbiont from Florida, USA - Sample 2 (SPAdes) (version 2) | ecosystem: Host-associated > Tunicates > Ascidians > Unclassified | place: Key West, Florida... | reverse complement strand
GGTAGCGGCAGCAGTAGTGTCTTTCAGGGTGCCGCTTGCGCATGCGTTCTGTTTCTGGATTTTTATTGAGTTGACTTGAAAGTTGGATTGAGCGAACCTGTAACACAACAGGAAATGTAAAGACTGAAGTAGCAATCCAAGACAGGTATGAAGCAGCCTGTTCTATTTCCAGGACAGCACCAAAATACCACAAAAAGCTAAATACGTTGCTCAAGAGTGATAAAAAAACGTTCGTTAAAACTTAAAAGCGCAATGGCGTTTAGTTTCACGTAAGCGCCGCCTTGTTGGTTTGTGGCCCATTAAACGGTCAACGACAGGCGTTATAATGTCGCTTCGCGTCACCCGAACACCAATCAAGCCATTAAATCGTTGTTCTAGGGTGGTAACAGTGATTACGAGGCCGGCGACATGAATGCTTGCTCGGTTTCGTACAATACCATCAAACGAATTAACAGCATTTTTATTTTCCGTTTCCAGGAACCAGGTCCAGCCTTGCGCAAAGCTAGTCATGATGAGCGGATAGTCAGCAGGGAGGTTCATTGCACCCTTTGCAACCGGTTAAATGGCCGACAGGCAGCACCACTGAATTTATCGTACAGAAAATAAATATTGAAAATATAGTATTTAGGTCTGAGGATAACTGCAATCTTAATGTATACCAAGCCAAAAACACGAAACTTTCTCAGTTATCTCCAAAGGTATACATATCTTTTTGTTCAACCATCATAGCGCATCTACAAGAGCTTGTCACGGATTCTTATAAGCTTCGAATTTTGCAAAGAAGTTGCACTTAATGTTTTTCACGCCAATGGAGACAGACTTTCCCAAAAATCGAGCTTGTCTCACTGTTTTTTAAATGAGTTAATTAGAAACGAAACGACCGAAAAAATTCGTTCAAAACACCAACTTTGTAAGTGATCGCAAATACATGTAATCGAATATTCTGACTTCTCACAGCCTGATCATGTCATTTTCCAATAATTTTTACCACTCCTTTTGAATATGTGTACCACTTTTGTAGATGTTTCACTATCCATCATGAAGCTAGTAATAATAAGCAAAATTTAAAATGTTATCCTGCCGAAAGATTTCGCTAAAGTATGGTCTCCTGCTCTTTCCACAGATCGACAAATGTCATTCAAAATAATACTGAAAGGGAATGAGTGCTGACATTAAAATAGTTGTTGGTATCAATACTAATGTTGACTGGCAACATACAGAATTACAGCAGCCGTAGCACAGGCGAGCCTGGGAAGTGTGGAAAAGTTTTCGTTAAAAAAGTCATTTTGCGTTTTTCGGTGAATTATAAATAAAAGTATACGTGGAATGATATTTTCTTCACTGAACCGAATACTTGGGCCGAGTCCCGACTACTTTGAACAGAAAGCATGATTACATACAAGTTAGATCACACTGCTGTATTTAAAAAAATAATGACCTTGGTGCCTTTGGTATATCTTGGTGCCTTTTTTTACGTTACATCAGCATAGTTTGTTTTAACAATCCACTTGCCTTCTCTATATCTGTGGTTACGGGCCGAAAACAATGTAAGTTCATATCCGAGAAATAGCTTGGAGTGTGAACCGTTGCAGCGTGGGTTACAAACGCAGCGGAAACAAGTTCTGATGGGGGGCAGAAGGGCCGAAGTCCTGTCATTCTAGTGCCCTCATTTACTCGTTTTGAAAGCTAAACTCTGCAAGTCTTAAAACAGTATAAAAATTGGACATCAGTCATTCGAAACAGGTAAAATGACAAACTGCCACAACCACTAGCCAAACAAAACTTGTATGTGCTTGTCTACACCTGGTCAAGTTATCACAATGGTAAATAAGCGTATGAGATGGCTATAATGACAATAAGCATTCATTTATTCTGTTTTTCACGCGCCATATTATTAATGATTTATTTCTCACTGGTTCGCTCATTTTACTCCATTTCCATTTATTATTTTCGTGTATTTGCCAATACCTTCTGCGACAGGTTTTCCTAAGATTTAACGATTTTTCATGACCCTGCGACTCTTTGCATAAAGCTGCTGAAGAGTAGTTTAAGCAAAAGCAATGTGGATCATCTTGATGGTCTAACGACAGGTCTCCTTGTCTTCTTCTGTATGATCTAACCGTGTAATGATTTTCTTCATTCCTGTTAGCCCAACTACCATGTCTTCAAACGACTTGTTCGCAGGCACAATCTCACATTGAACGATTAAATTTCCTACTGTTGCACCGACTTGTACGAAGCAGATCGGCAGAAAGGTTGAATATAGATTGGGTAAAGCATAGCGCTTGACCGCTATGCAAAATCTGGCAGTCGAGGAGCCAAATCAGCACAAATTTAATTTTAATAATCCATATTCCATAGACCTGTGGCGCATTTAACACAGTTTTCTTGAACACATAACGTGCGTAACGTGTTTTCTGCCAACTTTCAACATTTCTTCGTCGAACACGAGCAACAAAAGCAGTGAAAATCGCACCTTTCTTTGATTTTCGCAAGAAATTCCTTGTTCCCGTCGATCCGCGACCCAAGCTCAGCAATTTCGTGATATGGGCAACGATCGGTTGAGCTCAGTGTGGTATTGTGCCAGGAAAAAACGACGGAGCCGGCTTTCAACGGATGAACGTAAATGTGATCGGAATTCGTGTCGCCAAACAATGTTGCGATCACGTTCAAAAAGCGCACTGCATCCAAGGCAGTAAAATTCTGCAACAATAAACCGGAGTGATAGAACTCACACAGCAGTGGGTGGAATTTACGTAAAGAGCGACCCTGCTGTCAGCAAATATTGTGTCAGCTTTGATGTACCATAGTTTTACGAAAATCAACGATGGTAACACTTCCAACAGTGAAATCAAACAATTTTTCAGCTGAATCGCTTTTATTTTTTTCAAAAGGCAGTTATATGAACGTCAGTATGTCAACAGAAACGTGTATAGGGCGTTACATCTATTTCCTGCGAAATACATTTTTAGGTATGACATTTTTGTGACGTCATAGTAGAAACACTACCACCTGAACCCAGCTGTACCCGCGTACAAACAATGTCAGTGTTCCATGACTGCAAACGCACCCGGATAATACTAAGCGCTTGTTCTTTTCGATGAGCCACAACTGTCTGTCATATCCGACTGAGGACAGTAGTGAATATACGCAACAGCAGACGCCCTAAAGTGACAAAGCACTGCGGGTTAGATGCCAGAACAGTGAAAAAACGAGTTTGAAATCACGGCTGCGCGCCAAGGCAATTTCATGAAAGCATACAAGGACAAACTTTTATATTGTGCCGTACGGAACAAAGGTACAAACTGATAAACCTCCCGCATTAAAAACGTGGCTAAGGGATTGAAAGAAAAAGAAATAACATCTTTCACCGTCAACGGCGTTATAAACAAATCGCGTAAATTGCAGCAGAAATGTACCAGAGATGTGCTGCAACTATTAACAGCACAAAGCACGAAATAGAAGTTAAAACTATTTGCGCGTGGAGGTCAGCATGTCCAGTGGCGTACGCAGAAAATTTTCATGGGGGGTTTCATTCAGGCACATGGTGGTCATTTGTATTTGGTGTGCGCTCTTTGTGACGTCACAATTTGACGTCATATTCATGTTTCCAAACCAACCTTTTGGCAAAGTTTGTTGACATTATATGCATATTTTTCTACATCCACATATTTTTCTACAGGAGTAAAACACACTCATTAATGCATCAGAGCAATTTACAACTGCAAAATGAGACTCGATAATGTCTTGTCGAAGACGAGCAGTCAAGCATTGAAAAACAGCGGCTGGACTGTATATGGTCCACACCCCGGTTTGAAAAATCGAATCTTGCTCATGCTAAACTACACAAGAATTCAGAATGCGCATGAAGTACGCGGGAAAACTTTCGATTTTTTGTTATGTATGGAACTCATGCAAACTTTTAGTTTTCCTTTTTACCTGCTGAAACATTATCAAATGCGTGATTGCTTCTATGTTAACAACTGCTGCTTTTGAACTCGTGCAACAGTTCTATTATGCTACAGAAATTGGAAATGTAGCTAATGGGGTCAGTGCTTGCGCAGCCTTAGCAGACAAAATAAATGCAATTGTTTCGGATGAAGTGAATTATCGCAGAACACAATCTTGAACATGCGTAGTGGACGAAAGGGCAGAAAAAAGTGGTGAGATGGTTTCTGGACGCAGACGATAACGCAGATTCCCACCAAAATCTAATTATTACTGTTTGGCCCATTTACAATGTTCCTTGAAACTTGCATGCAAACTCATTCCGTGGTATTTGCATTAAGTTGACATATTAACAAGAAAAAAGTATGCGAAAACAATTAATCTCCTTTGCGCAGGTAATAAAGTTTTTGTAAAATATCAAGCTCAAGGGGGGGGTTAACCCCTACCCCCCCTTTGCGTCCGCCCTTGAGCATGTCACAATCTTGGAACCGCCAACAACCCGACAAATCTGACCCCAGCAGAGAGGAAGCGCTTGAATTACAATCTAAAGAAAAACTATTTCTTACAAACAACTGAAAAAAATAGTCTATTACTTTCAGATCGTAGTTGTGGATCTTGGTAACAAAAACATGCGTTGCAAGAGAGGATTCGTCCATGCTTGGAAGAGGCACCACCAAAGAAACTTGAACATCCACCTTCTCCGACATTCGACCACTGGAGCCAACCGCCATCAAATCGCCTTTCCACGTCAGGTGAGTGGAGTTGAACTTTTCCATACTGAGTGCGTCAAATGCAGAAGGTAAGACAACTACGGACGGATCGGCCTGATCCACTGCTATCCAAAGCGGAGTAGTCGAGTGCGAGGCGCGCAACACGTAAGACATCTTGTGGTTTCTCGCGGTTTCCAACGGTGATGCAAACAACTTGTCCGGAATACGTACACGGGACTCCATTCCTACAACGGCTGGAACTTTCAGCACGTAGGTTGGATCAGTCAGAATGGGTGTATCTTCGTTCACTGTCTGTGGTGTAGCAATTGTTGTTTTCAAACTTTCTGACACGGAAAGGTCTTTCGAAGCAGTTGACTTTGCGGGAGTTACTGTCTTCTGTCTGGCTGTCGTTGTGCTAGGGGGAGGTTTGGTGACCGGCGGCGGAGGCATGGGTAGAGTAAAAGTATTCAAAGCTTTTTTCGTGGTTGCAGTAATTGTGGAGGTGGTGGTAGGAAGTCTTGTTGTGGTTGTCGTCACCGTGGACTTTTTTGTGGTAGTAACCAATGTCGATTTTGACGACAATGACGTATACTCTGGAGAGGTTACCACACTCCAAGGATCGCTAGCGAGCTTATCACCAGCACAGGGTCCAAGCAAAGAAAGTTTTGCGTAGCGTAGCACGAAATGAGGCAAGAAAGCGTTTTTGAACTCGGCTTTCGTTCGAATACGTTTTGTACTCGTGGTACCGACGTCTCTGTTGGTCATTTTAGACCAAAGTCTACGAATTCCTTCTCTATCACAGGTATTCGTCGATCCAAGCGAGTTGTCAAACCATGATATTGACACCCGGTCACCATTCGCATCAGTTTTCAACAATGTGTAAGACCCCGGCGGAGCCGAACTCGGGCCGTCGGCACCTAAACCGACTGACAAGCTGCGTGCGAAAGCCAGATCACGTTGATACGTGTCCATAGACGTGTTGTGCCTCGAGAAATACAAAGAAAACCGGTGATTACTTGGGTGTGGTCTGGCAAGAAGCGTGACATCAAACTTCGTCATCGCTGACCGCCCACCACTGTCCTCGGCAAATACCAAAAAAGTACCTGTTGATTGCTGCAAAACAACAGATTTGCGTGAAGTCTTAGTCAGAGCGGTAAAAATGCTTACAGGTGGCAAGTATTCACGTTGTAGCAGCAAGCACAAGTGCAACTAATCACAATGGCAACGTCGGTTCGATTCTAATACAATACTATTCGTTAGCAAGACTGCAATGCACAGTTCAAACCAAGTCGCAGAGACACAGGCAGCGCGTTAGACCATACATTCACGACTACGTTCAATTACATTATTTTCCGCATTGTGCAGGGATTAGACAAGAACTATCTGCGTCTGATTCCCAACAGACCACCTCAATCTTCGCGCAAGATCCAAAGAGCCCGTATGTGCTACGGTACGATCGGGCAGTGGTCAATTTTCACTTCGGTCTGCGAAGCTCTCGACTCTCCAGGGTTGTCAACAAAAGGTATTCGAAAACGTGAAAAGTTAGGTCATGAGCTCTGCTTGCTATCGAAGTACTACGCTTAGTATCAAACGCTAGATGAATATGATTTTGGTCCCCTTTCCCCAAGCGCCACATTGTATGCTAAGTTTTTTCTTAGACCAGTGGTTCCCAAACTTGTTCGAGCCGTTACCCAAATCAAGGTAGCGATTTTGTCTTATTACCCTCAATATTTCGCAGTGATTGCTCATAATACGATTGCGGTTTTGCTTCCGTGCAACTCCCTGAAGAATCGCATATCACCTCCGGGGGTAATTTACCCCCAGTTTGGAAACCAATGGCTAAGTCTTAGACCAAGGGAATAAAAACTCCTGTTTTTGTGCGTGGGGTGTTCGAAATTTCCTGCAGGACAAACGATCTTCCTCTCCTAAAACCTTAAGAGCCGACCATGAAACGCAGCCTCTCGAAATGAATATAACAAATCACACACCTGTTTCCTCTCCTCTTGGGTAGATGCTTTGGGAGGAACGCCGTACAACACTTGAGAGTCGGTATCAATCGTTAGCCACTTGCAGCTCGCCTTGATGTTCGGGAACATCTCGGCCAATATTTCACAGTCCATGAGACTGACTTTCAGCGAACGTGTGTCGCCGTTTTTAGCGTTGCTGAAGGCGTTGGCGGGAATCTGGTATTCGAAGTAGGTTCTTCGGTGTACACGCACACCAGGCAAACCCGCGTCCTGCCGAGGCGGTTCTCCGCCTTTATCAGGAAGAGGAATTATGCTCGAGATGTCAGGGCTGCTGGGCACTGGTGAGACCCTATCGTTGTTTGGAGGGTCGAGGAAGACAGGAGGCTGGGCGAAAATTCCTGGAGAAGTGTCCACGCCGCGTTTGAGACGCGATAGATGGCGATGGCTGAACGTGAACTTGGATTCGCGCTGTCCACGTGACGACAGAACAGTGAGTGGGCTTTTGACGTCATCATTCGCTGCCAATAACCTTTCAAATGTAAAAGCATTATCCACATAAACGATTAAACCTTGGTATAAAAAAACTGCAATTGCAATTTTGAAGGCATACAAAATCAATGCGAAAAGACATGCATGCTCAACGTACACGTCGTTTATCATTTCAAAGATATTGCCAGCCTGACGAGTTTGTTTGATGGTAGAATTCGCTTCGTGTGAGTTGTGCCGCAAATGTTGCGATAAACCACAATTTGCACGCAACATGTCGCTTATTCAAGAAAAAAACGGACTGCATCTCCCACAATTGCAAGCTGTATATGTCGTAGCTGCGAATTACCAGTCACCGTAGTCACACATTGATAACTGACCTGTTGAGACTCTTCGCGGTTCGCGACAAACCAGCCTGCCTTCTGTTTTCCACGCGCCATCCAAGAACGTCAAACCCAATCGCTTGAGACATGCTTCCGTCGCCGGCTGTTAATTCCACTTGGTCTAATGTTGGTAATTGCGATGTGTCCCCTCCGCAAGCAAGGGGCCAAGCAATCGAGACACCAGTGCCGTTCAATCCAAACGGCGCGTTTCCGTCTCCCGAAAGAAACACGGCGCGTCCTTCCGGCTTGTCGACTTCGAGGGAAGCGCTTTGACTGTTGACTACCTTTGCGTCGTCCACAAATAAACACAAATCACGAATCAACTGCACACGACGGTGGGCAGTGATATCGCGAAGACTCGTGCCCACTGACACCACCATTGTCACAACTGGTTCCGCTGGCAGGCAGTGAAGCCAGGCAGACTGAAGACCAGGCTGAACATTGCTATCAGCTTCCTGGTTTCCGATGCCCATTTCATTTTCACGGAGAACTTGAATCGTGCACCTTGTTGCAAGAAGAATTTTACCTCGTCTCAAAATATTCAAAGCAAAATTGTGATGTGACACTGCGTCTTGTTCAAGCGGAACTCCTCGCAGTAAAGAACCGGTTTCTCTATAGTCCAGCCAGTCCGAGGGAGATTCTCCGAAATCAACCTGTAACAAAAATACTCTTCGTTATATAACGAAGCGTTTTGCTGTTACCAAGCAGATTACCAGATCAGTAACACTCTGTGCGAATTACAGTGCGCAGGAGCTGACAAATGCCGACGATACTGTACGGCATCTGATTTAAAACACGCTAGTTGAATCTCAACCAGGGTTGAGCGAACGTGCAGTATATGCGACACGCAAAAGACCTAAAAACGCTACACGAGACTAAAAAACAACTTGAAATCTGAGCACCTGATCGTAGACAAGGGTCTCTAATGCGTCCTCACATTATTGTAAGCCGTATGGAACATCAATACCACCGACTTCCAATCGGCAAGATCAAGAATGACTAAGTATGGTTTAGGTATCTTATAGCCAAGTTTTCTCAACCACAGTTGCATAAATGACCTTCAACAAAAGTGCGTATCTGCGTCCGAGCTGGAGTTCAGCCAGAAGAAAGTATCCAAACAAGTCACATTAAAGTAGCCGTTTCACGTAATCCGTAGGAAACAGCGTTTTTCCGATATCGAATTTCGGTAGAAGCATCAGTTGCTACAGTGCGCGTAACGTAAGATGCGGTCGCAAGGCGCAAGCGACCCGTGTTCACCAACCCACAGGATGACTTGCTTGACCACTGAAACCAACGACAGGATGATCTACTCGGGCACATGCACTCCTTTGTTGCATACAAACCACAGTGGAGCTCCACAACTTTCGCATACGTGCTTGATTTCACCTGTAGATTATCCAGATACGGCATCGCAACGGAAAATTGCTCTGCGGTTGTTTTTGTTGGCAACGGCAACCGCATGTACATGGGCGGCGCTGAGGTGTACGGTTTCTCATTCTTGTTTTCGCTCTAATCACCCGCGAGTTTTTCAAAAGACACGAATTACAAAAAAAGAAAGGAGCCCATGGAGACACCTAACTCCTAAATCTTCCGCAGCTTTCATGCGAGGGATTGAAAGCCTTAAACTGCATCTGCCACTTGACGGCTTATTTAAAAAAAACGTCATGGTCAGGAGAAAATTACTGTTTGAAATATGAGAACAGATCGAAGCTGAAAAAATTGACAATGAAATACTTGTTAAATCACATATAATTGTCGGTGTCAGTGTTTGTTCCGTGCAGTGAAGCAATCTTTCTATTTCTGGTAAAACTCTTACAACCATACCAGCGACCAGTGGAAAATTGCTTGGCTAATTTCATGCCACAACTCTTCATGAAGGAATGAACACCTCGCGGTTTGAGGGCAGGCGCTTTAAATTCCACTGGTCCCCAGCCTATTCGAGAGGCTATGAAAATATATTGATCGAGTTTTTTTACATGAGTCACACGACAAATCTTGTAGTGACATGACGTGTTTCGCCAATCAGTCAAAACGCAATGAAGCATGACAAGTTAACAAAATTATTATGGTTCCGCAGCTAGGAAAGCGTTTCAACGAAAACTCAAAGCAGTTGTTCGATTTATTCACGGGTAAAAACCAGATTTTGAGTAAGACTGTGGACTGAAGATGTGTGGTGTTATGTGAAATTTATTTCCTATTTTAAAAAATGGCTGATCGATTCAAAACTCCACCTTTCCGGAGACTAGTTACTGGAATATAGATAGGTGCAAGCTTGAATCATCGCAAAAAATGAAAGCAGAGCCTAGTCGGCCGATTCCCCAAAAGCTTGCAAACCTAGAGCTTTTAATGGGTATAGGGCTAGTATTCAATGAAGACTGATATAAACGCGAAACTTGAGCATACTTTTCGAAATAGAAAGTGGATCAGATATGAGTAGTAAACGACGTGCAAAAGCAAACCACAGCAGAAATTAACCTGACCAACTACGATGTTTCAACATTTTGCCGGAGCCGTGCTGCGTCGTACGACGTAGCACGCTTCAATGCGAGGGGCGCTTTCTGACCAACTACGATGTTCTGTTACTTTAATAACTGGCACAACCACGTCGCTGCGGACTACAGCACAAGCGATGCAGTAATCTGCGTATAGAGCAGCGCTTCATCGAACCACTTAACTAATCGATAACAAACTTGATAGGCTAGCGCCAGAACCCTGACGCGCAGAGCACTAGAATTCAGTGCTGCAGCTGTCATCACCGTATCATCACCATGCACGCTCCTAAACGCAATGATCGAAAGAAGATTTAGCAAATTGATCGCCGAACAATATGCCTCACAGTTGTGTCAGTTCAGGCACGGTTTTGCATTCACAACCAATTTGCTCGAAGCAGTGTTCAATTCACGAACGCGCGACAGTAATGATAAATTGTCGCGGCAAATAACGAGCTGCTCCACCGCAGCCCTGATAAACGAAATACATGAAAATACATCATTACAGGGGCGGGTCGGACATTTTCAGATGCAGCTGGTCAAAAATAACAACGCGGTTTCTCAAGCAGCTTACAAGACCGCGGCAATCACGCAGGCCGCCATCTTCAAACGCGAACTGCGCGAAACATTCACTTGTGTCTGCGAAACCCATCGATATCCATTCACAACCAGCGATAAATACATTTCTGTTCTGCAGAGACAGATCAATCAAGCGCGACAAGTGGTATTCGCATGTGCTACAATGACAGTGAAACCAAAACGACGAAATACAACTGCTGGAGGAGTGATAAATATAATCAAGGCTCATGAGTTCACGTTACGACTTCGTGAACCAACGGAAGATAAAAATAAAATCGAACAATAAACGAAAAATTACTCTAAGTGTAAGTTCTTTTGAGATACGCTTGCGTCCATATCCAGTTACAAAGTATCTCCACAAGGGTTTTCAGATTTTCAGAACCAGCTTTAACCGGTTACTGCTCAGCTCTAGAGTTTCGCTTATGGGAGGCATCTTATTCTTAAAGATTTCAGGTGAAAACTCAAGCTGTGAAAAGAAGAAAATTTGCGATGAAACTTCTGAAATTTCAGAATCAATGCCCGATTTGTGAACTGCCACATTAAATCGAAAATCATGGTAACCACCACCAATTGCATGAGAAACATTTTTGTTACTTCGCCCTCGATCTACGTTGGGACACTTGTCGCGAAGGCGTGTCGGAAAATCTGTGGTTTTGTTTCCAAGTACATGTAATTATTACGCGCATAAACTTTCACGTACAGCCCAGAAAACGAGGCTATGTTGCCACAATTGCAAGTTTGCAACCTGAAAGCTGATCATCGTTGACGTTTATACACCGTCGGCTAAATGTGTACATTCTCATTTCAACGAGCACGAAGGTGGTTCTGTCAAACAACCTCCTCGGCATCGCGCAAAACGGCATACAATTATTACAAAGCGCATTAGGCTATTTCCAAGCAAACAATACTGCTTTAAAGAAAATGTACACTGCAAGGAGCGTATAACCCGATGAAGGTCACAAACAAGAACGTAACTCAACTTCGCAGTTCTACACATAAATACGGGCTGGGTTTATTTTTTCGCTGAGACTTTTCGGTCATTTTTTGCTGTGACCACATTTTTTTCGGTCATTTCAAAAACATTTCCGTCTATGACCAAAAAAAAACAGAATACGAGCTCTGCGAAACACAGGCGGTCGATACTTTGATGACAAGTAGCAGAATACTTAACAATCCCTCGAAACTCACGCTGATGTTTTGTTCACAAACGCTAATGCAATTGGGGTTTTCTGTGTTGATTACTTATTTCTAAAAGGTGTAATTAGTTTATCATTCAATCCACCTTCTGATAAACCTTGAGTAAATCTGCAGCAACACGTGCAACTGTCTGCGTCATCATACGGGTACTTAGAACTGAAGACCGAAGTGTCAACCACAGTGAGGTTGCAAGAGAAAACTTAACCTCATGACATTATCACTTCATATCTTGTGATGTTAACTGCTGCAGTCACCGTTTGATTGACCAATATACGTTCAGAATTCAAAATCGTACCAGCTGTCGTGAAGCAAACTGAGTCATGAATGTTCAAACAACTTTCCATTAAAGCTAATTTAGTGAGTTTATCCACTGACGTTCAGTGAACGCGGTGGAGACGGCAAAGTTTTCTCGGGTAACTCACAGGTGATCACGTTGAAAATGGCAGTTGGGTGCGTCGTACTCCATTGCAGCGAATGAGATTTGCCAAAAATGCCTCACTGAAAACTTATCTTGAGTAATGATAAGTTTTAACCAGTTTTCGGATAAAATTCGGTGCGCCGCTTTTTTGCAGTTACAGCTACAGCCCTTAACGAGCTACTTGTTTTTCCATGTCAGTTGGTCCCAATGGGACAGAGACGTCACAGCTGGAAGCGACATTGACATAGCTACGGAGAAAACGAAACGAGCTGTCGACATTTCAAGAAGTTCACGCACAAAACGCTAAGACAGAACAAACTCATGACACTTTCTGGGATGGCCATCACCTCACAACGCATACCAAACTAAGCTTGAGACATTAAGATGTCACGATATCATTATTACGTCTTATTGTACTCAGCGTGAAACTCGTGCCTCTAGCACGAGCACAATGCCCAGTATTTCGATGGATAAATCCGCGCACTACAGGGAGTAGGTCCTGAAAGAGCACAGCGGAAATAGTTTGGCTGACTGAAAGTGAAACCAAGAATTCGAAATTTGACCCTTACCACGCTTTGTACAATTTAGTCAACTGAACCATTAGTTTACACTGGAAAGAAGAAACCATTATCATTAACAAAAGCAACCGCGGACATGTCAGTGCCAGTGGGAAACTGCTAATTACATGTGTTTCTGGGCAACAAGTGACAAATAAGGGTGTTTCAAATTGTTACTTCATCAGATGTTACTTAAAATTTTCGGCTTTTTATGTGCAGCCGGGCAGATCGTTGGTAGCGTTGTATGTTTTAGTCTATAGACTTGCACATTAAAGGAACCACGGTGCTTATGTTGGTCTGCGACTCACAATACTGCTGTCACTCACTAACGTCTTCGCAAAACGTTTGCTCAAAATTATTTGGGATACCTGGTACGTAACAAAAACGAGAAAAACTTTTCAACGCTCTTGTCATTTGTTTGCAGAAAAAGTTCATCTTCTACAAAGATAAAACTACTCATCATTGTGCTCACAAGCACAAGTCGCGACCAAAGAAATCCTTCGGGTACAACAACAGGGGAAGTGGCCTTGGGGAAACGGAAGTTATTTTTTAACAGTTAGTCCTTTTCAAATACAGTGTTTGTTATTTCGAGGAACAAAACCTATTCGACGTCCGCCGAACGTGAGCTGAAGTATCGGGATCTAAGCGATCACAAAAGCGAGCGGCAGCAAAAACAGCTTTAGCCATTTCAAGAGCACTCGAGGCCATGTGCCGATTTGCGGTTAGTCAAGTAATATCGTATGTATGCGGTAGCTCCATTCATTGATCAAATAGCTGTCCGTAGCTAGAAGATAACAATTTTTTTCTACGAAGCATTAGAAACAATCGACGGTAGTGAAAAATTGTCATTATTACAGTTAGAATTCCTGGTCGCAGACCACGTGAAATATAGAAAGGCGTGATCAGGCAGGCTTGCAAAAAGTAGGCTGGTTGCAAGATGCACTTTGATGGCGTACTTGTCTACACGTCCTCATTTTAATTACGGTTATTGGAACCTTGCCAGAATATTTTTGAAAATTGTCTCCGCTGATGCCGTAAGTTTGAGGAATAGATGCTATTACGCCAACAAACATTCGCTTCAGCTGTTCACGAAATATTGTTACACTCACTTTGTCTATCATTTTATCAAAATGTTTGCAAATGCAAGCCACAAAGGGCTAGAAGGCAAACTTAAAAAATTTACTTTGAGTGTGTTGCCTAAGATAGCTGCTGTATTGCTGGATCACGCTTCCTCACGATCAAGATTTTCACTTCGAGCCGAGGGGTCTTAGAAGCAGTTCTGTGCAAGTTTTCTTTTGATAAATCGCACGTGGAGCATTTAGAGGCGACTACAACTTCATTTACGCTTTGAATAGAATATTCATCCTCATCAGTAAACCTTTGAATGGCCAGATATCAAAAAACATGCATGGCGCCCGACGCACAGAAGCACCATCGTGCTTGGGGTGATCCCTAATTTCACGACTTCTGGCGTGCGCAAAAAACAGTATAGATCGCAGCATTTTTTGGCAATAAGAACAAGCAAATTTTGTGCGAAGTTTTTGGGCTTGGACAAGCTTCCAAATCTCCGCAATCGATACTCAATTTGAAGATAAACTCAAAGAAATAACTAAAAATTTTAACTTTAACGAACTAGGTCTGGCATCCACTGCTCCTCGTGAAACTTCGAATGGACACGAGCAAGTGTATGGAAACGTTATGAAAACAGTACTGTCTCCAATGTGATCTTACATTCGCTTCGCACTGTGATGTACAGGATCATACAATATATAAGACAGTGAATGCGTCTACTGGCCATGGACCATACCCATTGATGGACAGGGACGCAAGGAAATCTAGATTAATCATCCAAAGGCAGCTTCCTGGGTTGAGCGCCACGAATGAATTTTTACCGTTACAAACGAAATAGATATGGATTCGGTCGCAAAACAACAGCTTAGTAATTGAAGTCACTGAAAGAAGGCTAACTAATCAGAAGGTTTTATCTTCGTTAGAGTGTTCCGTGACAGAAGCCACACAGCGTTGCCCTGCACGATGAATGCTGTTTACACAGCGGGAAAACGCTTCCACGAAGAAAGTCCTCCTCCGGTTAAGTAAACACGCATCGCCATAATCCATTCATAAAGCGTTGGGCACGTAAGAGGACAGCCCTGTCTCGTGCAGCTGGTTTTTTGAAAGCGACGTAAATTTCAAACACGGGTCGATCAACGAAAATTGAAGCAATGAAATTTCAGTCAATCCACTTGCGATCATCACAGCTAGCCTGCAACATAAGCTACACATGTCGAACGGCCACGAACAGCATGTGAGTGATCAACTTTGATACCACCATTCATCACTTTGGCTCTACTGCACTTCCAAGCCAAATTTAACAACGTAAGAGGCAAGAGCGACGCTGGAGTAATAATTTCACTTTTCGATGAGGCGCTTCAGCTGGTGTTGAGGTTGCTTAACGACAATAGAATCAAAAAGGCGCTTTTGTAGCGATACTACCACTTACGCTCGCTGACCAAGGCCAGCATGCTCAAACAACGAAACATTCTTGTAAGCTTGCCAATTGAAAACCCATACTGCTTTTCTCCGATGCTATAACATTTAACGGTATTGTAAATCTGTCGCCTTGGGTAAGTTTACTATGAATCAATTTCTGTACTAGCTATGCCCATAGAGAACCACGCTTGTGACTACAGATCTCATGCTTCACAAAGCATCACGATCAGAAAGCAGAACTCACTGTTGATATTTGTTTGAAGCGGCTGGCACATCAGCAGTATGATAAAAGTGCGTATTTGAGCATGTTCCGAGGGAGGCGGCCAAAGAATTTCGCCATTTCCACCAAACCTAGGACAAACATACACTCGGCCTCGCAAGGTCTCCGTGATTTGTTTTCTTTACCTTTGCGGCCAGGTACAACACTCCTGAAAAGCCTGCACCAATAAGAATCCATGAAATTACGTTACGACGGAAAGTAAAGAACCTCGAAGCCTTGAAGCACATAACAGGTCAGGCCAAGAGAAAAGTGTTCCTAATAGGTTCGGGAAATATGGCAACAGATTCAGCTATAAGCAGAAACGAAGTCATAAGCCAAGTAAGATAGTGAAATAGATCAAAGAGTATATTTTTTTGTTACATGCATTGTGCTACTGGAAAAGTTACCGGAAATCGTTGTGAAAGCCTACACGAGCCCCCCCCAAACGATATTATTTGTTCACCGTCACGTACTTTTTATTAACAAACAAGGACCATTTCGTGGCTATTAAATTAAGATTTTTTTTTGTTTGAATGGTGAACTTCACCAAATAAACTAATTTTGATCATATGCTGCTTTTTCAATGATTAACTTAACTTTCATTATATAAGATTCAAAAATTCAATCATCAACTAATTTTGATCCAAGCCGCTACGTCATTTCGAATGAAGCAAGGGGGACAGCGTGCAGTTCCAAACATGCGCTGGGGAGTTCGTTCATTGAGTGGGGAGGTTAACTTTTCCAAATATCTTTTACCAAACTGCAGCATTATTGATTAAGTGTTGCGCAGCTGATCGAGCGACGGAGGTAGTTTTAAGTGGCCATTTCGTTATTGCGTGCCGAAAGCTCAAATCTACTGCTGGGTTGGTGTGGAAGGCAAATGAGGAAGAGGACGAAAAAGAAACGTCTGCAGAAATGCCAGCAGCGCAACGAGAGGTCTTCGCGCAGCAGCCGTGAAATTAAGATATTCTGTGACTAACGTCGAATCGATTCGGGTTATAGACTTTCTGTAACCGGAAAATTGAAGTTGATTTCTGCCCTCGAGAGTACTCCCGCGTTTGCCGCTTCACACAACTGCAGCTGGAGGCGAACAATGCGAGCGTCCCTGTGTCGCGAAACGCTTCACGGAACAAATGCTGAGATCGTGACGTTTCCACAAAAACATGTCATCTGCAAATGGTTTTCTATACCAATAGGTAAATTTGAAAAGGGCAAAACTTAAAACCATCAACCACTTGGAAACTTCCATGAGTTGCATCATCAGACGGTTAAAGTCTTTTTGCAGCAAGCTACCGTATTTTCTTTGAGGGCGTAAATGCAAAGGAAACTGCGCCAACGTTGTTTACCTCAGCGACACTTTTTCGCATTGTAGACGCACTTGCAATTCGGTGGTTTTATCTGACAAACTTTTTAGATTATTCCATGGCACTTATCGATGGCTTTAAATGTCCAACAAGGGAGCGAGATCGGAATCCACTTCTGGTAGGGGCGGGAAATAAACAGAGAACAACCATCGCAAGCCAGATTTTTTAAGCTGAGTAACTTGACCGACAATGTGTAAGAATAAGCTTGGAGAAATTGGATGCCGCTGCCCTTTTGTTTGAGCAATTATCTGCATGAAATGGTGCTGCGGAAGCACGCAGAACATATGCGCAAGATATCATTATCTTGTTTTGACGGTCACAGAACAGAAGCAATGCAAAAGATATCCTGAAATCACTGGCAGCCGTAATTCATAAAAATAAACGTAATGCAACCGGCAATATTGAAAACGTTGCACATCCCTGGAATAGACGAACCATCCACGTTGAGATCTGGTTGATGTTCCTGTATTAAAAGATTACGGTGAAGTTTCTTATGACCGGCGACGCTTCCCAATATTCCTGGTTGCTTGAAGTTAAATCAGTGCGTGGGATTGGCCGACAAATGTTTGCATGCTTCAGAGCGTTGATCGAATTTTTTGTTCGTTGATTCGGGTTATTAAATTTCGGTGAGCCTGTCATATGTAGTTCGACTCACATGTGCTTGTTACTTTGTGAACTACGTTGGAGCGACGCAGATGATTTTGTTGGTCTTTATATTGAAAATATTTTTTCAACCTGTTGCTTTCATGTGTGAAGCGAAAGTCAAAGCGGTGTAAACGTCTGTGTTTCACGACGAACTTCGCAGGAAATCTCCCCACGCACGTCATCACGAGTTGTTTCTCTGCACCGCGGCCATGGCGTAGTTCCAAGCAGCCTGCTTCATAATTCATACGAGGTAACACTCTGTTCCAGATACTCCTTGTACGAAGCCTCCCTTCATTGCTTGACACGGTTTTGCACACATTCCCGTCGTTCAATCACAAAATGTATGCGCTTCCGAGACATTGCGGGCAAAGAACGGCTTTCAACGCACGTCACAATAACCACAGTGAGGCTCAGAAGAAAGCAAAACGCAATGAAGTAATAAAATCGTCCGTTATTGCAAACCATGCGGTTGGCACGGGGTCGTGCCCGACTTCACGTAGGTAGCGAAAGTATCACCATCTCTGAGGCAATGCTCTCTTCCGCAAGATGCACGACGACGCTATCAGCCAACAATGCAAGTGGTAGAAAGAAAGTGAATGATCCGAATAGCAAATCTTTCCGTTTAGCTCACAAGTTTTGATCGATCATCTTCGACATCGATCATCTTCTTCGATCATTCCATCTATATTGCAAGAGACGTCCGAGCATTCTTTTTCGGGAGTGTTGTGAGTGCTTCGTATCGTCAATTTCATTGCCTTCTCTATATCTTTGCACACGTCTTCTATCTGATTGCAACAACGGGTTTGCTTTCCTAAGATAGGAACATAAATTGTTGGTATGTCAAATCCTGTCCTATTTAAAGTTGACAGTTCTTGCACGATTTGCATCATGACTTTCTGGCAATCATTTTCGTGGCCAACTTCACCAACCTTGCTTAAACTGAACTTCATGTCAGCACGATTTTCACTTAGCTTCTCCACAATGTTTAGAGTTCGTTTACACAAACCTTGCCCTAGCGGGTCAAAAAAAAGTTCTATCAGTAATTTGTTGTCCCAGTCACATGATAGCTTTGTTGACATCAAATGGGTACTTCATATCTCCATTAATGAGAACAGTAGTATCAATGAACATAACAATATAATTTCTTCTGCTTGGGAGTTGTGACTTGTGTCGTAATATAGTCCATAACTCCGACAGTTTTTCTTGCAGTGCTTGAAGATGTTGATACGAATGCATTGTTGCATGTCGAGTACGTGATGCGCGTTTCTTGTCACTAGCACTAAATGTGAATCCCTGAGTTTCTATGGCAACTCGTTTTCTCTGAATATGCTCTTCAACGTACCATTTAATAAAAATTATTTTTCAAGCAGAATAGTTGCCAATCAACAAAATAGTCACTATACGTTTTTATTTGGGCGGTGTCAATAAAAGAATTCCAACATCTTCTGCAACGGAAATTAAATCTATGCTTTCTTCAGTATAAAGCTCATGACGTTTTCGCAAAATTCTTTCGTTCACAGCGGTGACAAGTTGAAAAAATATTTCCCACATAAAGACAAACAGACTCATCATCGCCGTTCAAACGTATTTTACAAACAAGCATCCATTTAATCCGTCTTTTGCTTGAACAGCCGAACAGCAGCGTGCAATGGAAATATTTCTAACCATATCTGGTTTTGGTACAATGGTGAACCAAGCGACTGCAGGCTACCTTATTTTTTGCTGAGGTGAACGTCTTGTGAATTCGCAACGAATTCCACAGAAATTTTCAAGAGGCCGCAGTGTTTTGCATGAAATGCGCGGTTAGTCACACACAGCGTCCTCCCAGACCACAGCGGCTTCTTTCTTGGAAATGAGGACGGTGCATTCTGAAACAAGCGTTCGAAAGCTTTCGAGGGGGCGTCGCTCACCTCGTGACTCCCCGCGACATAACTGAAGTGCTATTAATTTCCTCTCGCTTCTATTGTCTGCGAAAGAGAGTAATTATCATCAAATACAACGTTTAAAGCGAGTGTTCGACAACAAAACATTTGCTCGACCAAACGAAACCGCAGAATTGACAGATATACGCCGCCGGTTGAGAGCTATTCGGGTCGACGCAAACATCAGAAAATGATCTCAGTGGGGTGGTGAAACATTAACGATACAGTGCTCTGTAAGCGCTGGATGATTGCTCTTGGCAAACGCGTAGCTTTTTTTGCGCGCGTAGTTTCAGGAAACGAACGACTGGAAAGTTATTGTCTAGCTTGCCAAATAGTATTGCTGCCGATTATGTCATTTTTAAGAAAGTGTATGTTTTACACCATCTCTATCAATTGCTTCAAATTATATTTGGAAAACTTCAGTTTTTGCAGTTTACCAATCCACAGATTATACTGTTGCGACCTTGCACTCAAAAAATCCATCAACCGGAAGTCCATTCTGAGGAGAAGACTCGATATATGCGATTTTTAACATGCCAGAATTTTGAAATACCTTCAGAAAAAAATGAAACACTTTGCCTTCGAAGTGTTTTGGGATACTAGTTTGGAGCATGAAGATTTGAAGCAAACTGTCATCAATTTGATTGTACATGCGCACGAACACTGTACATGCGCCATTGGTAACCGACGAACATCAACAGTCCATTGATGTAGATTATAGAGTTGCAGACCATGTAAAAACACACGCGAAATTCATGACTAATCGTACATAGATTTGCAAGCGCGTTTGCAATTTATAACGTTAATTCGCATTTTATAATTTCATGATCAACCGCACTCATGAATCATTATATTATGGCCTACATGTCAAAAGACATCCAAGATTAGTTTGGCCATATAGCCTGGGACTCAGACTTTTAACGGTTGTGAACGTTATAAAATGAAACAACCCAGGAGGCCATCCTCACTTTACTTTATCACAATTGCCCTAACTTCTGTTTCAAAATGACCCAATTGCCATGATTCGCGCTCCTTTTTGCACATATTCCTGAACTGGAATGTTAATATATTAACGCAGCGTAGGCTACATTATGTGGGACCTTGTTTGTTGCGCATACGACAGTGACCGGACGAAGGCCTGAACTTGGCACATATTATACCTTAATTATTTGTTTTAAGATTGTCTGAGAACACATATAAAGTATTGTACTTAGACTGAAAGGGAAAATTTTTGTTACTCTGTTTTAAAGTTTTATTGAAATTGGAAGTTATCTCGCAACCTCGCGACACCCTTGTCTGATCTCATGATGAAGAGCTTTTGTAAACCAATTTAACTTTAACGCGGTTACGAACGAGAAATAACACGGACTCACAAATAGGACATTTATATAAAGAAAATACACTTCCCCACGTTATATGCGGGGATGCGTTCAGAGATAATTAGCTTCTGTGTTTGACCATTCGTATTTTTCATAACAATGCATTATCGGGGTGGAGTTCATTTTGAAAATTTGACTGAAGTGAAATTACGGGACATTTTGCTAACCGGGACGTCCGCTGAAATATGCTACAGTGAAGCTGATTTCTCTAGAAAAAAAAAATTAAAAAACTAGTGAAAAACGCGGCCTCAGGATAGTTAATGTTATTGTGCAAACAGCTTGGTAAAAAAGATTCCGAACAAAATGCAAACAGTTTGCCTTGACCTATAAGCACTCAACCGGAAGCCGCAAACAGTCCCTGCACTGAAACCAAGAACTCCTACAAGAAATGAATGTCACCGGCATAGTGGAAGCATCCGAAGCAGGCCATGAAGAGTGTAGGTTTGCTTTGAGCATGCATATGATATACGAGCAATGCTATGAAGCTGCAATTTCATTATCGTTAGAGAATCGAAGTGAGGAGTGCCACCCCTGCGTTAACCGCAGATTGATGAACGCGTTTGAACTTAAATTAATCGAAAGGTTACCCGAAGACTGATAGCAGCTACACAACAAAAACAGAAGTACCGTAAAAAAATACCAGTCTTTTTCAAAGCATTCTTGAGTACTGGGTCACATCAGAACTTCAACTAAACCGTCTTTTAAGTCAAAATCTTGACCTTGTCATAAAATAATTACTTTCTGACTGTTGAAGCTGACACGGCATCTTTATTTATTTTGGTTGATTTGCTTTTTTTTAGTAAAAGCAATTTGTTTACAAAAAAACTGAACTTGCCTCGGCCATTCACATCATCGAAAAATAACTTCGGAAGTTATTTGCACATATGCGAGTGTTCGGCGTTTGGAGTATGATAAATCATCACCGACGCGTCTCGAACGGCGATATGTTTAAGTTCTTAACCTTGCGCCATATGTTTGCAAAAGAGCGAGTCACATTTCTTGAACCTTACTAGAAGCATACTACGATCGTGATATTTTCTAAGTCATTAGAAGTTTGGGTTCACACAAACCTGCTTTTCACCTCCAGCTTGTGCTGTCGTATGTTCAAGGCACAAACGCGATTACTAAGAATGTACCACTACAATGATAAACTAAATCAGCAAACAGTTGCTGGTCCGCGTGGCAGCAGATCAAATCACTGAAGAACCGAGCGGGTTGAAACGCCGGTCGCCCGCGGTTGTTCCAATGCTTGCTTTGTGGAGTGGAGGCTCACGTCAAGAAATATTACCTCGAAACTTGTCCGCAACCAAGGCCTTCAAGACAGTGGAGAGGCCTTGCCGCAACTGTCTCGTTGCGTTGTGAGAGTCGCATTGTCTTGTGTTGTACCAAAACATAAACAAGAACACGGTAACAGGTGAACGAACCTTGAACAAGTCACACAAAGCAAGCAAACTCACACGGTTAATGAAACATAACTGATGGCCCTTTTGAACTCACAAACTCCGAGGTGTGGTTACATTGAAACCTGCGAAGCAATAACCGGTGGTATTATGTTGGTCTCTCGTAAGACAACCGGACATTTTACAATATGAAACCTGCCTTTTTTGTAAAAAAAAACATTCCGATACTTCGTAACTTTCCAAAGGGCTAAGTTACATCTGCCTATGCGCCTAATTATTGTTTGCTACAACGTAATCGGTCGAAGGAAATGCTGTGCTTCGAACCACCACCGTGGTGAATCCATCATTGCTGGATTGACACAAAATCCTTATTTGACCTTCCTAACCATGACGGACGAATAGGTTTCGTAGTGCTGGCAACTGGCATTGTAACAGCAATTTCCGTATCGTTAATGAAAGGTGCAACTGTTACTGGGTTCGCAGTGGCAGTGGTTCTCATCGCACATTCCTGAACACAAAAAGCCAGATGGAGGTTCAGGATGGTCTCGACCAGCTTTGCGGCAAAAAGTTTGCTGTGACACCAACGCTTGCACATTAAAGTCTCGCACTGCAAGTGTCGAAAGTTTCACACTGCAAGTGTCGAAACTGCTGTGTGATTTGAATGGTGCGGCTTGGCACCACGATTCAGTAACCCACAGCTGAATGGCACGTGAATACCCACAACAATCGCAAGAGAATTTGCAACTGGCAAGAGATCTTGGCGTCATGGTATGCGTTGAGGTTATCAAACACTAGGAAATGGCTTGCCTGAGATATCTGAATCAGCTCAACTACACTAAAGTCAATGCGATGGAAACATCAATGACCTACAAGATTTCTTGTTTGCCGCAGATACCCCCCAATTGCGGGATTAATAAGATGTTTGCAATAGGGAAGACAGCAACAGCTTATTTGGTTAAAATACGACTTTGTTTATGGATGTTTAACCACTTTCAGAACAAAAAACGTCCGAACAACTGTTCAGTGGAACTACTAGCGTTCTGACAGCGTTATTAAACTCCAGGCGTTAATTTTTTATCTGCTGCGCTCAACTACAAAAACGTGTTTCAAGCATCAGGAAGGCTTCACATAAATAGTATTTGGTTTATTTGATCTGCATCTCAAACGTTGAACAGCATTTTTGACGGTAGTGTTGTGAATGGCACAATTTCTGATGAAGTTGAACCGAAATTCATTTTTCACGACTCTGGGTCAATATCAGGTGTGTTGACATACCCTCCCACGCTTTTGCATTAGCGGCTTTTATAAAATTGGTGCGATGCTTTGGCAAAGTATAAACTGCACATTCAGCACAAGCACAAAGAGATACATCTCTTTTCTCGGATAATTATTGGTTGTAAATGTTTCACTCGGAAACAAAACACAATCTAGCTATATTCTGATTAATCGACAACCTTGGATTTTGCTCAAATTCGACTTCAGCTTTCGACCCGGTCGGTTTATCACAATAAATCAATACCTCTGGCCTGACTGGTCTGACACTGCTTCTGGCCTGAGACAAGCACAACAATATCCGATTAAGCCAACGTCGCAAACCCTTGGGTCGATGAAAACGTATCCTTTCTACACGTTTTGGCAATTTAGCCTTGACTACTTATTCATTCAACGATGAAAAGTTTTAGTGCTAATATCCCACTGATTGAACAAGTCATATGAAATCAAAAATTTTTTGTCGTCAATAAACAATGTGCACAAATAGCTTTCCCCTAAAATATTTGTCAATAATATTCTTCGCCAACATGTCACATGCTGAATCCTTCTTCCGACATTTCATAAACTTTTATAAAAATTCCGATTAGTGCTGTTTGATTGCTTGACGTATAACAAACTTTTTCTACAATTCAATATGATTTTTAACTTCGCCTATGGCCACAGTTTCTTTGCATACATGTTTACCACATAAGTATCAAAGAAAGCACGGTCATTGCTTTTGAAATTACCAAAGCTTCGTGTAGCCTAAGCCGACTGGTAATTTTGGGGACAATCAAACCTGTAATTTTGCTTAGGACCGAAAAAATGGAAGCTATTTTAGTTTGTTTTCATTCTCAGTTTTGGACAAGCAGCAGGTTGCGTCATGCACTTTCCCACGAACTGCTTTTGAGTCAATGAGCCTAAAACTGACATTTGCGGGGTTAGTATATATTACGAATGATGTGTACTACTCGATAAAATGTGCGTTTACACATGTGATCTTGATGGCCTCAAAAACAATCTCGTTTTCAGCTTTACATCAAGCGGGTCCGTTCCGTTATGACCACAACCGGGAGCCAACAAACTTACCTTGATAGTGTCGTTGTTGCTCACTAGCAAGGGATAGGTCTTTTGAAATTCTTCAACCAGAGACCGATTGAAAAGACGTCCTACAGGAGCGAAAAAGCTGCACGATAGTGTATGTCCACCTAACAAGCTGCCTTGCGAATATGTGTCTACCGCTGCTGATGCGCTCGGCAAAAGGCTCTTGCTTGGTTGCAAAGTGTCTTCAGCTTCGTCCATTTGCGCATGCGCAATAACCGCAGGCACGCCCGCTAAACAAACGACTGCAAAACTCAGTAAGGTTTGAAATTGTAACTTGCGACAACGCGCTACGTTTGTCATCCCATCTGCATGGCAGGTTTCAAATGCTTTTGTCCTTCGAAAGTGAAACATTGCAAACGGATATGTCACGAACGTTGCGCAAGTCTTGTCATCAAAAATGCAAAGTATGGATTCTTCCTAACCGTTGTTTCAGGAATGAACTACTCCAGTTAGAGTATTCCTCACACTCAAGTCTTACCAACACATTTTGCTTTCGCATACCTGTGAACAAAATGTTTAGTGCGAAAGAATACGGTTAGAAAAGAACACAGTCCAACACACTTTCAGAAAAAAAAATATTTGTTTCTAACATGTAATACAAGCATCTGGCGCACACGGAAGTGTTTCTTTTGCGTAGAGTTATCGTACATTCAAATGCTTATGAAATTAATTCCTTGCACAACAGTTGCACAGGTGCAGTAAAATGCAAAACAGTTACCGAGCCAAAGAACCAAGCAACAGGCTTGTTTTCACCTTCTTTCTGATCAACAAAGAAAATAGAAACCACTGCTAGCATTTTTGTTGTCGAGCTGGTCGAATTTTTGCGAATACAGATGTCACAGTTTGGCTTCTGATATAGAGTCTTCTCGCTCAGGCCCAGAAAACTGGTTGAAAACAAGCAAAAGTGCTGACTTCGACAGTAACGGTGCTTGCACCCTAGTAACAAACAGATAACACTATATTTCTTGACTGTCCGGAAGTTCTTGTATTTGGCGTGAAAAGTGCATCAGAGCATTTCTTTCTGTGACGCAGGAGTTGAACGACTGTATCAGCAAGTTGTTTTTCACCTCGAATCTAATGGACGCAAAAATTAACAAAAATGCATAACACGAAGCTTCCAGAACACTCAGCATCACGTGTATTTTCAAGCAGAAAAGTCTGATGCACTATTCGTCATTGCTGAAACTTCTTCGTCGCACTTCTGAATCATGACGAATACAAGTAAGCATTACTCTTTTGACCACATGTATCGTAGTAATAACGTGCCTATGGATCAAAGCGCACGGAACCGTCACAAATGGTCACCTTATGAGAGTGAAATGGAGACACGCAGCCGGAATTCAGCATTGTTTTTGTAATTTGAGTGCACTTCGAAATCTTCTCAATAAAAGCTGCAAGTTCTGTTCGTCTGCATTCGAGTCCACGTAAACAACGGATCTCGTTCAACGAGTACCGTTGGATGGAACTTACATCGGTCACTAACTTCAAGCGAATTCTTCATTATGAAGACTTTCACCTAAGCTTGTAAGAAAACTTTCAAAAACGCACGACTTTTGCATCTGCCGCATTCAGAAAGTTAAAAACAACGAGTGCAATGTGGGGCAAATGCCAGTGGTGGAAAGATTTCGTTAGACGTGAGACTTAGCCGGCCACCAACGTAGACACCACTGAACCATAAACGTTTGTGCACATTAAATGAACTGTTTTTTTCGAGCGGCAAGAAATTTGACCATGACGTTCAGGAGGCGGTGCGAAGTTCAGGATGATTGCGACTGCCACAAAATAAAAGAGCTGAATTTCCACGAAAACGCAAAAAAATAATAATGAGCGCGCAGTGCACCGTACGGTATTCAGCTTCCAAATGTAGGTGGAGGTGGTGACTCTAAACGATGGTGTAGCCTCATTGCAACAACAATATCCTTTATCCTCGTCTATTTTAACAACCGAAGTTGCCAAATTATCATTTAGTCTATTAACATTTCTTTCCTTTCCTCTCGCCCGTAGCCGGAAATACAGCAGCCCAAGCCGATGGACAAACGAGGAAGCACCATCACGTGCCGCGCAAGAGTAAGGGGAAAAAACTCAATTTATTCTTGTTTCAAGCTCGAGACGAACAAAAACAATCCAAACGTGATGCTGCATGCACAACAAACTGATAATAGCACTGTTTTAGTCGTCACAACTATTTACAGAGCCCGTAACTACGCTACCAAAGTGACGGGCGATCTTAATCATCTGCGGTTTCGACTGTCGCCCAGGTTGCAGCAGATTGTTTCGCCGCACACAACATATATTTTACCACCCCTGACTAGCTTTGTAGTGGCGGGAAAAACCGCTATCGCGACACAAGCAACCCCTTATCGCGAGACAAGCAAAAATTTTTTGCTCGTGCTGTCTAGTTTGCAATCACTTCCGTAAAGTTTCAGCTGAGGAAATCCTCTGCCTTATATCCACAAACTGCATCATTCCGGCTTAGCACAAGCGATTGGTCAGTGCCAGTGGAACTGATATGCGTAGGTGCAGCTGCTTATGGCTTACACTTGCTGGAACCCGGTGCGTAACCAGAGCGTGGTTTTGTTTAATTTATTTATAACAGCAATTCCAGAAAATCCTTCATGAACAGCGAGAAAAAATATTTGAATCGTGTTGGATTAGTTCGATTTTGTGCTGAGCAGGTGTGGCATTTCCAATGAATGCAAGTTACAGACGTACTTTTCAAATCTTCTGAAGCGACAACCCATTGGGCGTGACAGCTCTGAGCGCATTTAAAATTAGTACCCACTTTCAAACAACGCTTCCGAATCAAATGGCATCATACCAAACGTAATGTTTTCAAATTCAGAGAGTAACAGCGTTTAAAAAATGGAATTCAACGTAAGTCAAGCAGACCACTACGCCTCTGGCTGAGAGCAATCATGGACATTTTCTAACGATATTTATTGCACAACATGCTTTACTCGTCAACTCAAAGGCAACACGAAGAAACCTAATATTTCTTTAAATCACTTGTGCTCACGCTTTTTCAATTTTCTCTTGGATTTATGAAATTATTCATCAAGCTTGCGAATTTCTCACCAGAGGTAGTTAAGCCGCAAATTGGGAACAACTGTCTTAAGGCTTTTGGTCCATGTTGTAAAGTACTTTGGTGAAGCAATTAGCGCCTAGCAATAAAAGGTGAAAACCCGTCATGCTTATCGTCAAATCAGCAGCTGGTAGAAACATGCAACACGTTCCACGGCATCGTCGTGACGGCTACAATGGATTTAACACCAAGGAAATATGTAACCTTTCCGTGACACGTCTATTGCTGGGGCTTGCTTTATCATTGTAAATTTAATGCAAACGTACCACAAAAATACATAGACCTGAACAGAATCTGAAAAAGTCGACATGAAAATGTCAAGTTTTACTGCAGGCAGAGGATATTTTTGCCGACTCGGAAGGTCGCTACAAAACGCGTTTACTATCCCGTTCCAATAAACCTGCAACAACGCGTCTTGGTAAAAACTGAGCCAAAACCACATTTAAATATAACCGTAGCAATGGCGTAGTTATATCTACTTTCTATTGTAATAGTTGGTATCGTGGTAGTGAAATAGTAGCTTCAAAACTTCTTGCGAGCACAATGAAACACGTAATGCATTTCGTGTTGCCATTTGAGAGTTTGTGCACGAATTCAGCCAGAAAAGCTGGTTGACAGTCCGAAAACCTGTTGCTTTAGCTAATGTGGAAAGTCATCTTTTAAACCAACATTTAATTTTGTCAGTTCGCATGGCTCAAAACTGCATAAAAATTAGCTTTGGCCGAAAGATCAGTAAATTGTGGAACTCGACGTAGTTCTACTGCACTCGGAACTGGTGTTATTTTGTCAGGTGTTTGTTGAGCTGACGATGAACTTTGTCTTTTTAATGTTATTTGCCCTACAGGGGCGAACCAGTCAGCATCTTCCAGAAGAGCAAGAATATAACGTTACAAATGCAGTAATTTTTCAATTACGAACACGAAATAATCTAAACGCTGACATCGCCGAGTGCCTGTGTTTCACCTAATGCTGCTCAAACATTTGCGTCTGCAAAGTCGGCAGGTCTTCGCACATGACGGTTATCTAATTATGCCTTTGTCGCACAAAAGTAATGAATGACGTGACCGCGTTGCCGTTCGACAGACAATTAAACAAGCGCACGCCAAGTGATTTTCTCGCAAGTTAAGCGAATCTTGTTCCAGCTTTTCAGCCACACAAACGAGTGGTGCCGCTACACAACAGAACAACGCCCTGTGCACCGAAAGGTTGAAAAAGCGGAGCAAACTTCAGAGAAATTGACCACGAGCAACGCAGAAAATCACCAGCGCCGACGTGACTTCAAAGTAAATCGCAATCGGATTAAATTAAACATCAATCAATCGACCTCGGCGCAAATGTATTCACAGCGGCAAACGAGAGGCAGCTAAAAATATCAGTTGATTTATCACACGACGAGTCTGACTGGTGCGTCGTCACGCTGCCAACCAGCAACTGCCCGCCAAGAGTACGTTCACTCGCAGAAGACAACCAGCTGCGCAAATTCAATGAACTGGTCCAGTAGCTGGTAATTAACAATAAACAACGATTGTTATGTCATAACCGACCAAAGGTATTGGCCAAAGGGTTCTGCTTGGCGAAGCCATGCGATTAATGCGATAAGTAAAATTTGTTACAATAATAAGTTGGACTGTGCTGCATCTTTACCGACACTGCACTCTACATCGGCAAGTGGTGCGTTTTAGCCACGCAATTTTTCATCACTAGATATGAAAATTTATCACTAAATATGAAACATCCCTCGTAAATATACACTGTATTGGTAGTATTCACAGCTGAATATTGATATTACTCCTTTATGGCTTCATGTGACGGCTGTTGCCATTGACAAGGCGGTTTCTATTCCGGTCGATATATGGGCATAAACCCTTGCATCTGTCAGCGACAAATGACGAATGTAAGACGTGGTGCAATCATTTGCATCGATGGAGGATTTGCTCTCGGCGACGACAGATCTTTGCGAAACGTCAGCAAAGGTACGAACCGCTCAGTTGTGAAAGATGTCAGCACCTACAGGAGATCATGTAAACCAGGAGTACGAGTTGCGCAAATAAAAATAGCTTAAAAATTAACACCAGATAAAAATAAAGCCTGATGTAAGTAACCCTTTCCAAGAACGATTTTTTTCCATATAATGTATTGCTGCTCTTTAGGAATTCACACCAACTGACCAACTGTGGCATGCATGGCTACAGAATAGCCAATTGCTGACGCGCAGGCTCTTCGTACATAAATGTGCATTGTTTGAATCGACGCGGATAACACGTCAACCATGCAGGCAGTTAAAAGTTAGAACGAAAATATGAAATCAAGAAAAAGTTACTCTTGATCTGCCGGCCAACGATTCTAAATTTCATCCCGAATGTTTGGTTTTCCAGAAATTCTATGTTCTGACTGCAGTAAAATGCACAGCGCAAGTAAATGAACGCCTTTGGCGGCTTCGTTCCTAGCCCATACAGTATATGTTAACATATTGTGTGCTATTCAACTGAAATGAAAATGAAGTAAATTTTGCCAAATCTGCAAAAGCTAGCACTGCATCTTGCTCTTATTTTGACAAAGTTCCACAAAATTCTTACCAGCTGATGCACTTGACTTTGACTTTGTGCTAGCATTTTGAAGCTTTACGGAAACAGTTTGACCAGCAAAATTCATGGCTTATTTGTCCAGACGCGGAACGAGACATTCAGTAGAAGGGGGCACGGCCACCGGGCACATCATTTTTGGGGAGCCAACGTGCAATTTCTGCATTGAAACAACACTCTAATTCATGGTTGAGTCACCAAAACAGATGTGTATCAGGACGCCGTTGACGAACATCCTGTTCGCCTCTTACAGCCACAAAAATGATGGTACGAAGGTACGATTTCGCGAGGTACGAAAACAAGTAAAGACAAGTTTTGCAATTCACTTTAGTGCTTGCTTCAAATGAAATATTTTACTGGCAGTTAACTAGTTTAAAAAGCAAAACACGACAGTAACTCTCAATTCGCACAGCAAAAACCTCACTCTGAAAAGCGTCGTGTTGCGTTGCACTGTTTTTTTCGCTGAGACATTTCGGTCATTTGTCCCGTAATCGTATCAAAACTCGTCATAACAGTATTCACTAGACTACATTTTCGGACATTGTGACCGAATTGACTTAATTTTTTTCGGTCATTTAAAAAAATTTCAGTCCATGACCGAAGAAAAGCAGCTTTGCAAGTCGTAAAATACGGGTACCCACACACCAACCATAGGAACAAGATTCTTTAAAACTACTCGACACGTGTAGCTGCGGAAGCACGCCACACGATAGCTTTTGCGCATGAATGGACCTACGGGCGGCTTGAAAAGCTACATACAGTCACGGACCGCGTCCAAATCAAAGTAACCGAGGTGCTTTTCGCGTCATTTCTCGTTGGCTCGAAAGACCAAGTCACAAAAGGCCCGGGTTAAAAAATGAAATGGACAACACACTGCGGTGCTTTAGCGTTACGTATGAAAAACCAACAGAAGACCGTCATCTTTCTGGCAATCTAGTGCCATTTTTAAATTAAAACGATTGTTCATTCTCCACGAGAACTTGTAATTTTATTTCTGCATTATTAGCAAACCACGCAGATCTTTCCTTTCCGGCCAAAACCTCGCTGAACTGATCAAAGACGCAAATGGTATAATTCCGCGAAAGTGTTTTGCAAGTTTCAAATTCCTTTAAGGCAGTGGTTCCTCAAATATGGTTCGCGGCCCAAACAAGGGTTGCGAAGAGCCGCAAGATGGGTCGCGCCGAAGCGATCCAAACCTGATTTGTATACTTTCAACGTTACCACTGCTTGTCTGTGTTTGCCTGTAGTGTAGGTTCTTGAGAAACGAGTAGATTGCTGACAATGAAAACGAACTTAGCAACTACTGCCAAAAATCATCCTTACAATCATTTTTACATGTTAACATACGCTATTCGAGGAGGCTTGGGCCGCGAGATGTTCACCAAGTTCAGATTTGGGTCGCGTTCAAAACAATTTGGAAGCCGCTGCTTTAAGAGAACAAAACGTGTACTCTCGCCATTAACAAACTAATATATTTGTAATAAAAAGCAAATGGCCCCTTTCCAGAAACCATCGCACTCCCATTGTTTGACCCTAGCAATTCAAGTTACACATTACAAAACTCAGTAAACATCACAGTCCAGCACAACACTCCGAATATGAAAAAATTATGGCAGAATCTTTACGTACTATAATCATTTTAGCATCGAAAGATCACTTGCAGCGGATGCTATAGGACAGTGGTTCCCAAACCTTTTTAAGCGCGACCCAAATCTGAGTAAGCATCGAAAAAATGTATTTTACGTGCTTAGGAAGCGAAAATGTTTCAAACTATACTACTACATAGCTCAACTTTCATACTTTCAACCCTTACTGTCAACCCTGATACTCCACTGACCTATTTACTGAACTATTCAGCTCCAAAATACTTCCGTAATCAACGAATCTTAACTTTGCAGTTGGTTGGCTAGTTACGGCTGGTAGCTTCGCTGCATTAAAACTCTCGGAAAACCACTTATGATGCAATAATCCAGTTTCAGTAAGGCGAAGCCAACTGAAATGTGTATGATGCAATAATTCAGTCTATGAAGGAATTGAAAAATTAAACGAGAAAACGTCGTTTTGACAGATTTGAATCATCTTGGCGCGACCCAATTGTCGACCCTTTGCGATCTATGTTTGGTACGCGACCCATACTTTGGGAACCGCTGCTATAGGAGGCTGAAGCTTAGTATCGTAGAGCGTAGGTAATAAATGGCTATGACATTTAACTAATGATCGAAATTTATAGATATGCCAAATTGCTTGACAGCAGTGCACTCATTCTACATTGGAACAAAGGTCTGCCTGTGAACAGCGCTGTATCCAGTATGACGCAAGTTCACCTTCTATCAGTACTTTCCATCCCCTGGGTCGCAATCCGAAAGTAAGTCACCTTTGATTTTGGTGGCCCACCGCAATACTGTTATTTATTTTCGCAGAAATTTGACGAAGTCCCGTTGATAGTGAGTATAGGCTACTCGAATGTATAATTTTGTTTCTGACGCCAAGTCTTGTGGTAAACAACTGTGCTGTACATCGCAAAGCTTACAAGTGGTGATCGTGGCTGGCAGTGTTCTGTTTAGCTAGCGGCTGTGATCTTGGTTTGGACTTTTTTGAAAGAATTTCAACCTAAAAGTTGTGCTTGTTTGTTATTCTGTATCTCTAAACTTATTTTTGCGTGAATTGTCTGATTTGTTTACAGTTCAGTTAGGATGCCATGCATATTAATTTACGCTCAATATTTGGATAGTCGCAAAAAATATTGAGAAGCACTGCCTTATATCATGCGAATGCAAGATGGTTGACTGAGAAATACTTGGTTATTTGCAAAAGATTTTGCTTAAACCGCAGGTAACTACGTGGCTCATACAGAAAAACGGCAGTTCAGCATCATTCTCCATTTTTCTCATTCAAACGAAACACCCTTGTCATACACCCAAGCTGCATCACAATGTAATGAAGATCAAATTAAAACAGGATTGCCTTCAAGTCAAGAACTCCAACGCCTAATAAAAATCTTAACAACGGAATGTTAGCAGCATAAAAATCAGTAAAAAAAAGATTTTCATAATTTGACGACCACTAAAGATGCGCATCGAAGCGATAGCAACAAATTCTGACGCAGCAGCATGATACGTAAACGGACAAAAATGCTTCAATTCAGCGCAGCTACTCTCCGCATAACGTGTGACGCCCGTGCATATCAGCATTGTGTGCAGCTAAACAAACAACCAAAATACCAGACTTTCATGTAAGCGCAACTTTAAACAAATAAAATAAAACAAAGATTTTTACTATCTTTCGCCAGGAAATTATTCGGCAACCACTAAAGAGTCCGCAAACCAAAGGCACTGAGGCGAAAGATTCAGCTTCTGCAATATAATTATAAGTAGTGCCGTTGTTCAGCAATCGCTCTCTCTTCAGCTCCACCAGGGTGTTTCATGGTGTGTTGCTAAAAGTACTGAAATTCCACCGCACTTCTCAGTCGTTCGTTTCGATAATCTCAAACCTTGTAACTGATGGACTTGCGACGAACTACAAAGCTTGGCAAATTGCCTTTTTCATCAACCTTGATTTGCATCCCAGTTCGTGTCACTTGATTTGAATCCTTGTTCGGGTCAACAGGTTAGATGAGACTTCTAGACAGGCCAGTAGTAGTAACCAGTTTGGGACACCAGGGGGCATAGAATTTTCTGAGCGGGGCCAAATTTTTTTAAACTATGTCCAACACGTTTTTCCAGGGGAGGCGAAAAAATTTCCAGGGGAGCTTCGCCCGCCCTAGTTACGGGCCTGCTTCCAGATGTTGCAAAATAAATTAGAAATCCGTTAAAATGTCATTCCACACCTTCAACATACTCATGAAATGCTGGAACGTCAGTAATTTGGCTCAATCAACATGACGTATTTTAGAGTCGGACTCTCTTCGCACTTGCATTTTTGAACATGCTCATTTTCTCATTGCTCCAATTCACTTTGAACACATTTCTTGCACGCGATTACGAACTAGCCGCACACAAGAAGTACGCCAACATCGCAGGCATTCGCGACATATGTTAATGACCAAACGTTGGCCATCAGAGCAAGACTTTTTACCAGTGGTTCACAACTTCTGTGAAGCATTCCAAGCTGAACCCATATTTTCAAAACTGTGTTAAACGAAAAAGATGGATTTCTTTGTAACTGAGCTAAAACTATTACTAACTGTGCCCCTAAATGCAAGATTTCACAAATGTCATAATTAGGCGACACTATGCAGCTGATTTTAAAATCAAGACGACTGTTCGTTTAAAAAAAGGTTAAGATTTCTTAGGTGCCCCACAATTCTTCCTCTTCAAACGGTTCGTCTTCATAAGGTAATGTTCAACATTTAGCAAGACGTTTACACGAACCTGCAAGAAAAAGAGGCCCTACCGAATAAAGCGGAAGGCCCTGGTGGAAAGTATGTGTGAAAAACCTTTGCAGACACCGTATCGTCCTTGTTTCGAGAACTCCCGGCCAGAATGCACAGCGGACGCAGAAAGCGAATGGCGACAGTTCAAAGCAGTTGGTACCTGCAGATTCATCAGCTACAAAATGCTTGAAGCCTTCAATACGCGAGTTGTTTGGCTGACTCGTGCGTGTCAATTGGCCTTCTGGAAGGGCACCGGAAGATTGACAAAGTGGGGTTATCATCCTAATACACAAGGAGAGGGTCAGTACGCAATGTAACAATGACCAACGCATTTCTTTCTTTAGCTTTCCAGGAAAAGTTTATGACAAGTGCCTTGAAAAAAGATGCCGCGAAACAAAAGAAATTTTTCAAATATGTTGGGAGTAGCGCAATCACGTCTACGCTTGTTTTGTTGACCTCGAAATAGCATTTCAAGATCTCCTAAGGCTGTTGTTCCTGCGGCCCTCCCGGGAGGAAAAGCGGTTGGGTGAAAATGAATGAATGAAAATGCCTATCGCACACCCAAAGAAGCGCGAAAGAATTCTTACCCTCCACAATCACTGCCAGAAAGTTTTCAAGGGAGATTGCAGGTATCGTCAGTGTTAAGTTCGCCAGCAGCTTCCTAGCTTATCCGAAACTTTGAAGAAACTGCGGCAGCCTCCCCCAAAACGAAGTGAATACTGGCAGAAAGTCTAAAAGTTTCGTAGAGAATGATTAAAATGCGTCATCGACTCAGTGTTGCTGACCCAAGCAAGATTAGTGGCGATTTCCAAAGGGACTTGACGGCCAATGTTATTCATTTAAGCAAGCTTTTCATTGAGACGTCTAATCAAAGCTGGAAGAGTTACTCGTAGATCAAGGCAAAGCAGCTGCTACCAAGAAAAATATTAAAACTTGGTTGGGCTAAAAAATACAACCAGACTCACTTTGAACTCGTGGGGTATTCTCAAAACTGACTCCCGGAACACAACTATATCACCACAAGCAAGTTGATTGAGGCTATTATTTTTATGTTGTACAGGGTCGAAGAAATCTACAAAATTTTTGAAAACTGGTGGAACGAAATCTGTGTCTAAACGAGTTACACGACAACAGATAAAGCCATATCAACTACGATTGACTATTTGCAGCAAAATAAAGAGAAATTCTGAAAATATGCTTGCTCTTCTATTGGTACTGTACATCAGGAAAGTTTTGTTTAGGAACTCAGCGGTGATTGTTTGCTACAGTGAATATAAAGTTTTCGTTTTTATACGAACACTGCAAGTTTGGCGCAACACAACATATTGCACATTGCAGCAGCGACGACGTAACTCACTAACTGACTTTAGCGGTTGCTGATTAAATCCAAATACTTGGTGTGAATATAGTACCTTGTATAAATTAGTACTACCTTTCGCTAGTGACGTTTACAGATGGTGAGCATTTAAAACTGTAAACAAATGGAAATTATACACTGCACTAGAAAACACGCAGTCTACGTAAAGAACTTTAAATAATTAATGAAAAATGTGCAAAAACCCACCATCAATGGTACATGGTGATTGTTCAAGAGCTTACACAGCCATATGACACGGTAATAAAGCGTTATAGAATTGGGATCGACGTAGCACCTGTAGTTCCAACCATCATGGGTGTTGAACGTGAAAGTAAACATTAAATAGGAAGCACAAGTTTTTTTGCGTTTTCAATTCACAATTGCTTTGGATCAACGAAATCTGTTCAGGATGGTGATGATTTTCATAATCCCCTTCAGTAGCGCAAGGAAAGCATTTGCCTTGATTTTGGCGGTAACTTGTAGCAAAAGCTAACGTCATGTCTATAAATGTTGTTTATACCACGCA
>Ga0210059_1001363_pt1 | contig 36472 bp, 22 predicted proteins | sample Ectturendosymbi2_FD_188042 | JGI IMG/M metagenome (GOLD analysis project Ga0210059, IMG submission 188042) | Ecteinascidia turbinata endosymbiont from Florida, USA - Sample 2 (SPAdes) (version 2) | ecosystem: Host-associated > Tunicates > Ascidians > Unclassified | place: Key West, Florida... | reverse complement strand
CAGAGTACTGCGCTCCTGTTTGGTGCCACAGTGCTCATACCCGCCTTATTGACCCCACCATCAACGACGCCTTGCGAATTGTGACTGGATGCCTGCGTCTTACACCAGCGGACAACCTTCCAATCCTCGCCTGCATCCAACCTGCTGAGCTTCGTCGCAGAGGAGCCACACTATCTCTAGGACGCCGTGCCATGGAGCATGGACACCTGCTCCACTCAGCGCTCACCCGTCCATCGGGTGCAGCTGCACGGCGCCTCAAATCGAGACACCAATTTGTACCCGCCGCACAACAACTCATCAGTTTTTCTGACAACAACAACATACGTGCGGCGCGATGGGCAGATCATCAATGGAATGCGGAGTGGGCGACGGACAACCCCGCAAGACTCCGCACTTCAATTCCAGACACCGGTACACACACATCCCGGAATGACCCTCCCAAGAAGAGCCTGGGTCCGGCTCAACCGCCTCCGCACCGGTGTCAGACGTTTCCGCTCCTGCCTGTACAAATGGGGTATGGTCTCCTCTGCGGCCTGTGAGTATGGCGCAGAACAAACCGTCGACCATGTCATCCTCCACTGTCCAATTCATCGACCCCCCACGGACTACACGGCCTGACGGTTCTGGACGATGAGACAACCGAATGGCTGCTCAACACCTGCCCCGATATCTAGGCGGGCTAGCAGTGGATAAAAGAACTCGCTCACACGAAAGAAGAAGAAGAAGAAGAAGAAGAAAGTAAAGGATATTCTAGTCAGCATCGCAACCATTGTTTTACCATTCGGAGCTACCTATTTATGTGAAAGGATCATTCGGAACGGCCTACTTATATGAAAGGAAATTTCATACTGAAAGTCACTCCTCACTTCATTGGTGTATCGACGTTCTAAAATGCATAATTTTTTTGTTTAGAGGTCATACTTCTGCAGTTCATCATTTGAAAAATCTAATAAGTTAGTTGCAGGGTAATACAAGTTTGTGAGGAACTGGAACCGCAGCAGCTTTATATGACAAAATCGATGGCCGCATATGAAGAGAGCGCATACTTCGGCCAAGATTGGCTCATTTAGCCTTGAACTAGTCATAGCGACAATGCTGTGACGACGTGATTGCGCCACATATAATATAACGTTGAATTCGTAACAGTAATCGAAGAGTGAACCTGGTCCAGGGGTCCAAATCTTTTGACTTTTAAGCGAGCAACAGTACTTTGTTTGCGGCATCGCCTCTCAAAGCACAAAATGACAAGATATCATAGGTGGCGGAACCGGGGGGCCGCATGGGCCTGCCCCCCCCACTTTCAAATTTAGAACTTTGACTAGATATCGTAAGTTTAAGTAACACAATTAGTTTTGGGTCCAGTATTAAAGCAAATCGTTTAATGAAAAAAATGTTGCAGAATTTTGGCAGTATTTCGTCGACATTATTTCTAATTTGGCTGTGATTTCGGCAGGATTCCGTAATTGTTTCGCAGAATACACCATGCACAGTCTGTCTCCCTGCTATGGATTGCTTACCGCATTGGTGTTGTTGAACAGTGTTGCCAGATGGTATAATACAACACAATATTTCACAAAATAGGTGAAATTTTACATACTTGTGTGCATGAGGGTCGGAAGGAATTTTTCCAGGAGAGCCACTAGTGGATTTTTCCAAACGTTTTTCTAGGGGGGTCAAAAGGGGTGAAATTTGTTTTTTAACACTCGAAAATACGAAAATAGAAAATACGAAAATAGCCTGGGGGGGCATGGCCTCTTTGGCCGCCCACTGGCTGCGTCTATGATCGGAGAACGCAAGTTTGCTTGCTTTGTATGTTTGTGCCACCACCCACGGTCCCACTTAAGCAAGTTGTTAACTCGGGCTCTTTCGTTTGGACCTTGTCACTGTTCATATATTTTCGTTCCATGTCTGCAGTTAAATATTTTTTAAAACATAATTCATATCGCACTGAATGTTTTTTGAAGCAATGGACTTGTATAGAACATTGGATTTGAAGTTCAATCCAATGGACAGTTACCATTTCAAGAATAATTTCAAATAAGCGATAAATTGTCCAACAACTCGGGCTAATATGAATGAGTCTAGCAAGCGGAGGACGTACTGGCGTTATAATTGCTTTGTGACGTACGTTACTCAACAATGGAAAAGTTATCATGAGAATTTCTCATTGATTATTGCATAACATAACGTCACAGAGAAATGATAATACCCACTAGAACGATAGCAAATAGAAATTTCAGTGACGCAAGCGTCGAACGGTTTTATTCAGTTAGTCAGAATAAATCGTATGATGAGCCCGAGTGACGCTGATGACCTGGGTCGCCCCTGTAACAGTTTATTTGAATTTCAGGTGGTTCACCGATACGTTTTCATAGTGGTGTAACTTTGTCTAAAATAGTGTAATTTAGATCTTCATATGGTGTATATGTAATGACATCATATTTCAATGCTTGTGACGTCACAGTTGCCAATTCAAACGACAAAAACTTTCTATAAATTTTTGACGTGCACTTGTGCCCCCCACTTTGAAAAAGATTCCGCCACCCATGCAAGATATGCTAGAAATTTGGGGGTACATGGCACCTTGGCTCCCCCCTGGCTACACTTATGACCTAGTCGAGCGGGGAATCTCTATTACTGTTATATCGAGGGTCGTGGTTTCGACTCTCTCTTTAGTTGGCTCAAGGCGACACAGCATTGTGACTGCAACAATACTGAACAGCTACGTTCCAAATCACCTCTGACGGTCCATTAACTAACGACAAAATACTCAACTGAGTAGGCTAGCCAAGAACAAAGGCTGCATAAACGAATAACCCCTTCCTTCAAAGAGTTTAAAAATCTGGATAATTCAGAAAACCTTCAGAATAATAATAAAAAGACCTTGTTCAGGACACAAAAAATCACGTCGCTGATCACATGCGGCTGGCGGACCAGCATTTGGACCATGGTGATTTAACAGTTTTGTATCAGTGTAGCGATGATGACGTTGTTTGGACTTAAACTATTAAAAAAATAATTTACTCTTTTTTTATATTCACGAACTTATTGTAACATGTTAAAGCGAGAGTATAGCCCAGTTGAGGCAAAATACGAGTACATATCTATCTAGCAAAGAGGAAAATCTCTGGAGCAATGTGTAGTTGCGTGAAGACCCTCACCAATGGAGCGTACTCTTATATAGCCAGTTACGCTATTCTCCAGTCATTGTATTTTCGTCAACGCGGGAGTGCGAGCAGGGGCTCTCAGCTGTGACTGCTATGAAATCGAAGAGTCAAACCAAACTCTCGGCGCCTGAGCATGGTTGCTGATGTGCTGTCATCGAAATGATTCCTTGCGTTGAACGACTGGTTGAGAAAAGACAACTTCATCCTCATCATTAATAATAATGCCGGTTTTGTTACAGTGACTATCACCGGTCAGGTGTGAGAATGCACGCTTGCACTTAGAATCAGCCTGAAACCAAAAGCATGAGCTAATTTTGGATGGAGTGGTTTAATGATCACAAATATAATAATAACCTTGTACGCAGTGGCGTAGCCAGCCCAAAAATTTAGGGGGCCAAAATGTTTGATTCCAGGCGAATAACACTATTTTGCTTAGAAAAACGCCTCCCAAAGCACAAAATGACTGTATTTTCTAAAAAATTGTGGGAGGCATGGCCCCTTTGGCACCCCCTGGCTACGCCTATGCTTGTATGAGTTCAATTCGAAAGCAGAAAGGCAATTTATATGTTTTAGAGATAGTGTTAGGTGCCAACAAGGATAAGTTACCTAAAGGGAATCGAAAGGATTCCGGAAAACAGAAGTGTGCTTCAGAACGCACTTTAGCTTAAGCAGAGCCAAGGAAATCCAGCGAGAGAGAGATGGTAGAGCCAGAGGACGACTGCAAGTGTCACGGTTAAGTTCAAATACTTTTAAAATCTGCAGATTAAATTCAATCCTGTACTGCTCCGAAAATTTACTGAAAGTGTGGCACAGTATTGATGGATTGATCAAAGGATACCAAAGGGTTTAGAAGTGTTCTGGTAAGTTTAGGCAATGTGGTGCACTCGGATAATGATGAAGAGGGTTTGTACGCCTGTTGCTGCAAACAGAAGATGGCTGTCAAAGGGTGTCACAGGTACAGTATCTTGGCAGTCAAAGTTCACAGATATCTTCACGAAGTTCAATAAGTAAATTTGCAATTGCAAGGGAATGATGTTAACCTCATTATAGCCAAATCAGCAATCTCCACCTTTTTGTCCAAGTTTAATGCTGTTCAAATGAAATCTAACCCGCCATGAACTCAAACAGTTTCCAAAGCATGAACTCTAACAGTTTCCAACTGCTAAATGAGTTAAGTTATCAAATTAAGTTTTATAGTGAAATGCATCTTTGCGCTCATTCTTGTTTTAATCATTTTCAAACATACCAAATATACAATATGAAAAAATTGTGTTGATATGTGTGTTAGGCATGGTAGGGGGTCGATAGAAATTTGTTTGTCAGAAAAGGGGGCGCTAGCCAAAAAAATTTGGGAAACACTGATCCACGGGGTCGATAAATGGTCACGAGTTGGAATGGGGGTCACTCAATGACCCGGGGGCCAATGAAAAACTGCTGGGGTAATTCAAAATTATTGTAAACCGGGCAAGGAATGCAAACGGTGTTTTTCAACAAATCAAACAAAATTAAGAGGGCTGATCAAATCTCAGCTACTGTACAATAGTTTAAAAGTACATTCGATTCGATTGTTTTTTTTAATTAAATCATCCATTATGATGACATTATGAAAACTGTTCTGTTTGTTACGTTACAAACAATATTGTAGTGCATGTGTCGCAGTTCGGCAGTTGTTAGGCTGGTGGTACAGCAGTAGGCTATGAAGTAGGATGGTGAACAATTGTTGTAAGCCCGAGTGATAGCCACGGTGAATACTTTGTTGGGCTAGGCCACGGGGTCTGCAGAAAATTGCATACTTTAATTGGGGTCAACCTGCCGAAAAGTTTGAGAACCATTGTATTAAACAGTCGTGCCTTTTTTGGTTTATTCATGAGGTGTTGAGTTTTTTAAATGGAGGTGGTACGAGAACTCTGTACGAAACGATAAAATGGCACACCAGTAGATAAAGTTTGGGAATCGCTGCCTAGTTGCTTTTTAGACCATTTCCTTTTTGTTGTCATCTTCCTTTATGTTGCAATAGTTTGGTACTATAAGTCATTCACAGGGATGCTGGAAGAGCGGTAGGGTAGGAGAAGCAGCAAAAGAGTTCAGGGCAATGGAAACTTATAAAAAACAAAAAAGCGTTACCAATTATGCTTGTTTCTGTTCAGCAACAATGTTGACCTCAAAAGCAATAAAATAAATTATAGAAAACCATTCTGAAATTTCTGGGTGCGCGGATAGCTGCAATAAATTTCTATCAATTCGATCATGATAAACAATGAAATTACTATGATGCTGTTATGAAAAGACGATCAGACGATCTAGAGCAGTGGTTTTCAACCTGGGGTCGTGACCCAGAGCGGTTGTGAACCATTTTTGTAGGGGTCGCGAATAGATATATTATATGTACACAGTTGTATTACATTTGCTTTATTCGATACTCAGTTTATCAAATGTGAAATAAAACGCCTGCTTGCGGCAGACATCATCGAACCTGCACAATCGCCGTGGAGAATCCAAGTTCTCGTCATCAATCAGGAAAGAATGAAAAGGTCAGGCGTCGACTATTCCGTGACTGCAAACGGTTTTACACCGCTGGATTGAACACCTTGTGAATAATGTGGCCCAGAACAAGTATTACAGCTCCCTAGATCTACGTTCAGTTCAGGATGTCATCAAATACCTCTCTAACCTGAAGAAAAACCTACGGTGTTCGAAGCCGGAGGCAAACTGTTACAGTATAAGCGCCTTCCTTTTGATGTAGCGAATGGTGTTCCTGCGTTTCAATAAGCCATCGATCGTTTCATGAAAACTTACAACTTGCAAAAGGTCTACGCTTACATAGACGATATAACTGTTACCGGTGCAACTGTTGCGGAACACGATAAAAATATGAATTAGCTGCTTGCTGCCCTGGCTGTCTGTTGCCTGACTCTAAACGAAGTAAAGTCGAAAATTCGCGTGACATCGCTGGCCATGCTTGGGTATAAAATTTCTTTCAACGAAGTCGAACGTGATCCCGATCGACTGCAACCGCTGCTCGACCTTCCGCCCCCTCAATCTGAAGGAGCTCAAACGCGCGTCTGGGTTATTCTCTTCTAAATGGATCTCTAATTTTTCCGCCAAAGTGGGTCCCCTCCTGCGTGCAACTTGTTTTCCTCAATGGATGTGTTTTATTTGCTTTTGACGAGCTCAAGCGCGAACTAGCAAACGCTAGCTTGGGTGCTATCCGCCATGGAGTTCCGTTTACTGTCGGAAAAGACGCTTCCGATTATGCTTTGGCTGATATTTTATCTCAAGATGGGCGGCCTGCGGCTTACATGCGCGCACCTTAACTGCTTGTGAAAGGCGCTACCCCGCGGTTGAAAAAGAGGCCACAGTAATAATCGAAGCATTTCGTCGCTGAAGTCATTTTTTAAATGACGTTTTACGTAGGATACAGTAGACACTTTACTTTGGTCACTGACCAAGAAGCTGTGTCGTTCATGTTCGATCAAAGTAATCAAGGAAAAATCAAGAATGCCAAAATTCTCAGTTGGAGACTTGAGTTGAGTCACATGACTTTTGACATTCGCCACCAACCTGATAACGAAAACGTCGCAGCTGATGCATTGTCCCGTATTTGCACTTTGTTTTCTACAACTTCCCTGCACAACCTACATCAGTACTAGGCCACCCAGGTTATGCGCGACTTTATCATTTTGTGCGACTTTATCACTTATCATTTTCAACGTAATATTAACTTTTTTCCAGTGAAGAGACAAGAAACATTTGTCACAACTGCAGAACATACCCAGAGGTGAAACTCACTTTCTTCAGACCACCCTCGCACACACTCATACTCGTACAACAAGCTGTGGATCCGTGTGATCGACTGAGCGTCGATTTCAATGGACCCAGACCATATCTTTTCATAGGGATTGATGAGTACTCGAGTTTTCCTTTTGTCTTTTCGTGTAAAAATACGAGATCATCCACTGTTGTCGAATGTCTATCGTGGTTGTTCTGCATTCTGGGTTTTACGAGCTGTGTACAAAGCCACTGAAGCTTTTCGCTCGTCAGCCTAGGAACGAGAGCCTTCCTTACTGAAACAGGAATTGCATTCGGTACTTTGACGCCGTACCATCCAAAGGAAAACAGTCAATGCGAACGAGCTAATCAAACCGTATGGCGCACTGTCAAACTGCTGCTTCATGACAGAAACCTGCTTGAAAAGCAGACCGGTGGGAAAAGGTCTTGCCGGACGTTGCATGATGGTGGTTGTGCATGAGGTCTCTGGTCTGCCTTGCATCGAAGGAAACGTCACATGAACGTTTGTTTCGGTTTTCCAGAAGGACGATGGCTGGAACGTCACTTCCCTCGTGGCTTCTATCCCCAGGAACTGTTCTGTTGCGGCGTTTCGTGAGAAGGAAAGGTGATCCCCTTACGTACCGATCATATTGAACTAGTGGAAGCGAAAGCGAACTCTTCCAACGCTGTCGTGCGATTTTTGGACCGGAATGTTCCGTCTCAACATCTGATTTTGCGCCACTTCCTGCATCCCCTGTCGGCCTTAAGATGCTCCATCACTTGGGGTGTTTGACGATGCAGAAATCAACCAGAACTGCCTTCTGACTATGTGGACCTCGACTCGGTGGCCGATGACAACGTTGATACGGCACCGGATGGCAGCCCCGCAACGCCATGTTGAAATGCACTTCTGCGCCGCTCTACACGAATTCGTAAAGACCCGGACAGATATGGGGACTCTGTTGTTCAGCTGTGTCGCTTGCTCAGTTTATTTCGTTGAGGTGAACATAGCGGATTTTATGTGTCGTACCCGACTGATTACCCAAGCGCATCGAAAGGAGAGGCGACAGATAAAGGAAGCCGCTGATTACCCGTTAATGTCGTTTGAGTTGCGTTTTGACTTCCTGTATCACTGTTAGCTCAGTGATCTGACTTCGATGGTCTTTGATTAATCGTGCGCTTTTACACCTTTTTAGGATAATGCAGCGTAATGCTGAGCTTTCTTGTTAAATAAAAAGCTTAACGAAGATTTGTAGGATTGTTCGCATCGATATTTCGCCACAACAGGGTCCACAAAACTGTAGAAATTTAAACGTTTTTGATTACTCTTTCATTTATACCAGAAATTGACGACTTTTAATGGCCTTCGTTATCATTTCCCTGAAAAAGGAAGGTCTCTCTGATTTTCAGGGTGGATTCTTCTACAGAGCGTCATGCTGTTAAGTGGATCTTGGTTGCCGTTTTGTCTGAAAATCGATCCACGAAGCCGCTCAGTGATTGTACATTGTTCGCTGCTCTCCATTTGAAGGCGGCCATTGCATCTGCAATCGTTTGCACTCTGCACTTGCTTTGCTGTTTTTGTGTTTTTACTTCAAGTGAGCTTAGGCCGGAAGGAAGGAAAAAATCCAGATGCCAGATACCACTGATTCTATATCAGGGATTTCGTTACTATGCAGTCTGGGGAATGGGTAGAAGTGCCATTCAGTCTTTCCACTTGTCACCGGGTTCAAAGGTGTTTCTGCCTAATCAAAAGTGCTATTTAAAATATTCCACAGACTCAAGTTAACAGCAAGAAATCACTGGTTCAGCAATTCGAATCGGCTCTCCGAATGGAATCCAAATATTTAACGACATCCGTCAGTTTTTCCGCCTCACCTACAAAATCGGCTATGTTAGGTATTTGCAGCGACCCGCAAAAATGCTAGCGAGAATGAAAATTGCCATAAACTCGTTCGCTGCGGGCAAGGGCGTTTATGGCAAACGTCGTCTTGTCATATGACGATGACGCTAAATATGGCTTTAAAGCGGATGCAGTGAAATATAACGACAGAGTGGTGGCTCGTTTGTGAAATAAGAACAGAATATTCCTTTCAACTTCAACTCTTCCTAAGAAACATGTTGACAACAGCCAATTATGGTGCGTTGATAATATCAAAACAATTTAATTGCTATGAAAGGTGGTTTTCTAGATTTTCTCCATTTCTGTGGCGATGTAGCTTCTCGATATTGATCTTTCCTACCACCTTTAGAAGACCGTGAATGCTTCAAAATGTCACAAAAAAACGTCTTGCTACCGTCTTTTCTTCCTTAATCCGTTGTCTTGCAGCGGTCACACTCTTTTCGTCCTTAATCCGTTGTTTTGCAGTGGTCACACTTTCATACATTTACAGAGATATTCCTCTATTCTCAACTTTGACACATTTTCATCTTCCTTTCTATCATCCATCACACCAGTATTGCCCAGTGTTTTCTGCTATTTTCTGTTTATTTTGTAGAAAGCTCGAAAACTGAAAAAAATTACCACGTGTTAGCCTACTTCAGAGAAATTTTGCCCAAATTTTCCTAAGATTGTGCTCGATTTCACTGTTTTTGGCAGATTGTTCACAGATTGTATAACTTTCACCAGGTTTTGCCCACTTTTTCACATTTTTGGTCAAAAATATATTTGTCCGTTGATTTGCACAGCTGTTGTGCGATTTTCTACAGAGCCTTACAAGATTTTAATAAAATATTTTAGTCTTTGTGTGGCAATGCCTCTTAGCCTCCCCTTGTGTTAAAAGGTTATGGTTACGGCTGAACTAAGTTTCTGGTTTGCATAATTTAGACATAGCCCTGAGAAAGGCTCTTACGCGTGAGAACCAGCGCTCTTTGTTTGAGTTGTTTACCGCTTCGTAAAGCTTCAAACATTTTATAAGTATGCTCACATGTTTGGTGCTTGTAACGTCTTAGCTAACTTTTATTGACTGCTTTTTCATAGAATCCGTATTATCCGTGTTTTGTTGCAAAGCCTGACCGTACAAATGGCCACCTCCATTGAAAACCATATACCAGTACATTTAGTACCAGCCAAACTGCTTACCCAGCTGTGCGCGATTGTCTGTGTCCCTGGTATGCAGCAGCAGCGTCTGCATACTGAACTTGAAATGGTTCCTGGTTGCAGTCCTGTGCAAAAATAGTTATCTTCTTTTTGAGCTGTTAAGGACACATCTAATTTCTAGGATGATTCACCAGTTTCTTTCTGATTTCGAGGCCAAAAGTTGTTGCATCAAAAAGCCATACAAAATCATTTGATATACTGTAGTGAAGAACAGTAGCGGAGGCCCTTATTCGTAACTGCAACAGTTTATTGATAAACGTTGCAAAAGTAACCACAAAAACGCCCTTTCCCGCTTGCGTTTTGCCTTCCAGCAATTTGTCATTGTCATGTCATGTCTGAAAGGAAAAGCAAAGTTCAATGCAATGTGCATTGCACAAAAATAAACTAACAGTTTTCGCAGTCCTGTTCGTATAACGCAGGGATGGGGAACCTATTTACTATCACGGGCCGCATGACTTGCGGAATATCGCTGCCGGGCCGCAAACATTAATTAATTTTATCTTGAAATTCCATCTTTATCTTCCAAGGGAAAATAGCGGGAGAAAATTATGTCAAAGAGCGAGAGAGACTTCTCTTGACTTATTGTCCACGTGTCTGCTTATCATGCAGTTTCGTTTTTAGCAGTGTTTTGTTCTAATTTGGGTAACGAAAATTCTGATGTGGGCCATATTAAATGTTCTCGTGGGCCGCATTTGGCCCGCTAGCCGCAGGTTTCCCATCCCTGGTATAACGCTAGCATGCGAAGTCTAATCCTCCTGAAGCCGGACCACGAAAGCTTGTCAAGGCACTTGAGTAGTTATCGCCTATGAAGAGTTTTTACCATGTGTTTGGGCATGACGATGTTCTTTGTCTTTTTAGCGCAAGATGAAAGCATACAGCACGTGTTCTTTGTGCTCGCATCTCTCTGTTTTACTTTGTCTGAGAATGGGAAATATCTTCGTGACGTCACAAAACTGCGACCGGTTTAAAATTGAAATGCCTGCGCAGACTTTAATTTGGCATTCGCTGAAATCATCACCTTTTCACAAAAGATTACTTAAAGCCTTGCATGACTTTGCTTATGAATTACTCTGAATGTCGATGTTCTTCGCGTGAGATCTCGCCCACACACGTAGAACTTTTTTCTGGTCGTGTCGAGCGGTGTTTTGTACTTTATTTGTTCGTTGCAAGTATTGGACTTTATTTGTTCGTTGCTGCAATGACGAGTGGCAACAAGTAGTCAGGTAAAGCAGAAGTTGGCTGTCAATATTTCATCGGATTTTGTTTCCTCACCCAAAACCTTAAAGCGATGGTCTTTTCACCAGGGACGCCGGAGGAGCGGTATGGAAGGGGGACAGTACAAGAGTTGACGACAATGGAGCAATGGCATAGCCAGCCCAAAATTTTAGGAGGGGACGAAATATCTGACTTTAGGCGAGCAACAATATTTTTGTTTGGGGCGCCGCTTCCCAAAGCATAAAATGACTAGATATGCTAAAAACTTGTAGGGAGGCATGGCTCTCTGTCCTCCCTTAGCTATGCCTAGGTGGAGACTTATAAAAAACAAAAAACGTTACCAATTACGCTTGTCCTTGTTCAGCAACAATGTTGACCTCAAAAATAATAACAGAAATTACAGAAAATCACTTGAATTTTCTGGGTGCCCGAATATAGCTGCAATACGTTTGTTTCACGTCGATCTTGATAAACCATGAAATTGCCTATGACTCTGTTATGAAAAGGCACCTCTGTCCCCGTTTCCCCCATTTTGAAAGGGCAGGGGCAATGCCCCCGTCATGCCCTCTCTCTTCCCCTGTCTGCTTTTTATTTGTTTCGCCATACGTCCATAAACAAATATCCACAGAGAACATTTCCTGCTACTTGAATCGTTCAAAAGGCTTCAACCAGGGTATCAGTTAGGAACCCGTCATGAAATAACTTATGTTTACAACTTACCAACAGAGGTGTAGTGAGGCGGGAACGCGTGGGAACGGCTTTCCCTCACCTTTTTCATGTATTTCTTTAAAAAGAGTTTGAAGCTGTTTTAAAATGGCTAGTTTTTTGGGTACGTTACCACACCTTTTTTGTTTGCACTACATTCCTGCTTACTAATCACACGTAACTAACAATTAACCCACGAATGAACAAATCCAGCTAAAGTGAGAAACTGTAACAAGCTTTGAGGGCGTTTTGGATTGGATGCTGCCTGTCGGGCATAGCGTACTTTCGAAACATTGATGATTGAAATTAGCTGAGAACTAGCAAATTCGGGATACAGTTGAAACTACTTTAGCATTTTCATAATTAAACTGCCTCCGGAAATAAAAAAAAAACACACACAAACGCATAGACAAATACCAGTTTCTCGCGTGGGAAGAAAATGGGAAAGGTGCGAACACACAACTATCAGACAAAAGGAGCTGGAAACTGCATGTGCTTGGCGGTTGTGGTAATTAATCTCTGTGGGAAAGACGTTTGAGCAGGTGAGTTACAAAAGTAAGAAGCCTATCCTCTTTTCTCAGCTGCATATGATTGCTTGTAAAACCAGGTGTGCTGTAAGAAGTTCAATGTTTTTGTCTTTTCACTTTTGTTAAGGTACATTCCAATGTGTTGACGTAAAGATCGTTGCAAGAGCGAGCTCTTTCCAAATCAGAAGTGTTGGATTAAGGCGTGACTGGACTATTTGGTTGCGGCAGTGGACACGGTACCTTTGCGTCTGCTTCATTTCCTACAGTATGTTGCCAAAGATGGTTAACTTGTTGTTGCTCACCGATGAACAGCAATCATTACGTACGTGTCAAGAGCAGCCCAGTACAAGGAAGCGACTCCAGTGTCGTTGACTAACCCACCACAAATCGCTAAGGCCGCCAACACCGTTCGGGACTGAGAGGCGGTTGCCGTTCGTCACGAGACTAATCGGCGCATGTTGGAAATGATATGCTTTTCGCCTGAGCCAAGTTCGCTGGCGAGCAGTTGTGCCTCAAGGCGCACAGAAGTCATTCGCGCGGTCGTCGCTAATGCGTGGATCGCCTCGGGCGATTCGTTCTCTTTCGCGGCCATCGCCAACGAGCAGGAAGGACTGGGACGTGCCTTCCTGGCCCTATATTGACGCTTGAACAAATTCAACACGTGCGATTAACTTACTGCTGACTCCGACCTTATTCCAGTGAGATCGCTTATCGGATGATGTACGGGATTCACCTTTTCATCCATGCAGAATTCTTTCAGGTCGATTTGTTTACCCAATAACGTCCTGTCGCCTCCGTCATCAAGTACATGGCACTTCAACTAAACAACTTAAGCTTTTTTTGCGATTTTGCAAAGTCTGCTGTCACGAAGAACTAACGCATTATTGAAAGCTTGGCATCAACTAAAAGACGCGTTGTTTCGGAAACTTTGTTCTTCTGCTAACGCCTCCTTCATGTTACTTCGAGCTGAAAGTTTTGATCAGGTTTTTCCCAGATTTTCTTGGTTTTTGAAAAAAGGCTGCGGCTGAAATCGGTTGAAACCAAGTTTAGGATTAGCTGAGACTCGCCTCATTTGTGTCTACGATTTAAAGGAAACCATATCGCTTTATTTTAGCGAATCACGGTTGGCTCAAATATTTTTCAACGACATCTACGAAGTTTTACAAAAGCTATTTTTAAATGAGCATTTTTTCATAAAGCGCAAGCCTTTCACAGTGTTTCCATTCAAATCAGCAACAGAGGAGGCTACTGGGCATGGTCGTCGGAAAGGGAAGGAAGGGGGCCTGGGATTTAGAAATTTTCAAAAAAAGGTTGTTTTCTTAGTTTCGAGAGGGAAAAACGAAATTTCACCACTTTTGGCCCCCCCAAGAAAATTTTTGGAAAAATCCACTCGTGGACCTCCCCTAGAAAAAATCCTTCCGACGCCCATGCTACTTGATAATGAAGAGCAAACAAACTTTGACGCAATTTGTTCTTCGTTACTGAGCAAAAACTGCGTTTCTCAATTTTTTTTCACTTTTCACACATTCGTTTTTCACAGATATATGCAGTTTAAAAAAGTTGTGCTATATCGCAAAAATGAAAAGCTCAAGGCTTGCTGCATGCTTTCGAGGAATCATCCGGTTGGGTTCTGCTTTCTTCACTTTGCGGTGATTCAAGCTTGCACATATTTATATTCAAGTAACTACTCTCCACAAAGGTGACAGGTTTGAATCCGCAAGCAAAACGTTTTGTAATATCACAAAAATGCTAGGATAGTAAGCGACTGAAGCATCACTGAGTTGTATCTAATGGTAAAACCTATGCTGTTCAGTCAGGCATGAATGTTTTTGGAGAAGTTTTATTTGTCAATACGATGACGTTTACAGGACCCAAATGTACGATAATTTTTACAAACATTTATATGGGCATTCCGCATATACTGGTCATACCAGCAATCAATTCCCTTCTGCATCTTCTGACCACATCTGCTCAGAAAATAATTGAAAGAAATTTGAGCGAGCAAGGTATGGTTTGGAATGAACAGTGGACAAAAATATTTTATGGAAGGCAACTGCTTCTAGCACAGGCGTCACTCGCTGGTCTGCGTCCTCTGCTATCCTGCAGCCATGTTCTAGACAACCCTGGGTTACCTAACCAAGCAGCAAGAGGTTTGTTAGAAAATGAGGTTAAGAGACCTTTCTGAACCTTTCTGAACAAACACTGTCTATGGAAAGAAATCCTTTCTCAGCAAAGAATCAGACACTTTAAGATTTTACAGAGTATATATTTCGTCTACGATGTAGGCGCATCATCAGCTCTTGAAGGGTTTCTGAACATACCGTTGAATTTACGTCAATATCTGTCCCAAACGCTTAAACTTACTCATTTTGATCACCTTTAGGTTGTGGAGCTGGTTGTCACTTCGCTCCAGAGCACAGGTCTTAATCTGGGGTCTGTGAACCCCATAGGGGTCTATGAATGTGTTCCAGGGGTCCGTAAACCAAAATCCAATCGAGAAAGTCCGCTAGTTTTTATCCGCCTTTTGGGCCATTATTCAGCTTAATCCAGTGGATCTCAAGCTTTTTTGGCCCATGGACCATCTTTTTGAAAAATATCCAACGGACCACTTTGCTACCATGACCCCTCATGAACAACTAGTCGAAACTGTGTTGCGCATACACCAGCGAACGTTTTATCAAGGAATTACGAAACTCTCTGTGGACCACTAGAAATTCCAGGTGGACCACTGGTGGTCCACCTGGACCACGCTGAGAATCACTGGCTTAATCGTACCACAACCGTAGTTTGGCATGTTCATGTTGCAAGTCGACTGACCTTTTTTATTTGATTTTGGCGACGGCAGTTGGCGGCAGGCCGAAGCCTGAAATTTGCTTCTTGCCTGGGCGGTTGAGGTGCTCACGCTAAGAAGCGACCGAATCTAATTTCTCGCTAATCGAAAAAAACGTTGACAACGCGAATGGGTCCATAGCGGTTTGGGGTGCAGTGAAGGAGTCCGCAGCGACAAAAAGTTTGATAACCACTGCCCTAGAGCAGGGCCTATAAGAGGGGGTACAAGAGATAGGGTCCCCCCAAAATGCTTACAGGGCCCCCTCATGGTGATTTATAAAAAAGTTTTCAACGTTGTCCTACATCTCGAGGCCGAATGGCCTTCAAAACAAAATATCTTAATTGCAGACACAATTTTGGCAGAACCAGGCCCGTAGCCAGGTTTTAAGGTTTGGATAGGCAAAATACATTTTTAGGGAGAAAGGTTTTGTTTTTATCATATACGAGCTTAACAGAAGGAATTGGGTCGTAACATCATTGTTATTAATTGACGGCGATTATTCAGAGGTGTCGTAATGAAATGCAATTGTAAAAAAAAATAATGCAGGAAATCAGCATCAATTTTATTGTTCAGTTATGAAAACACCATTACCGAAGGGCAAACATGAGACCGGTCAAAGCATGTGTGCCGCGATCAAGGGCGTACTCAAGTGGGGGTGGGGTTAAACCCCTCCTTGAGGTTGATATGTTACAAAATCTTTATTACCTGCGCAAAGGAGATTAATTGTTTTCGTATACTTTTTGCTTGTTGGTTTGTCGACTTAATGCAAACACCACGGAAGGAATTTGCATGCAAATATCAAGGAAAATTGCATATGAGCCAAAAAGTAATAATTGGCTTTTGGTGGGAATCTAGGTTATCGTCTGCATCCAGTAATCATCTCACCACATTTTGCACATCTTTTGTCCACTACGCATGTTTAAAATTGTGTTTCGCGGTAGTCCACTTTATCCGAAACAGTTGTCTTTATTCTGTCTGCTATGTGGCTGATCAGCGCATGCGCTGGCCGCGTTGGCTACTTTCCCATAGTTTCTGTAGCATGATAGAACTGTTGCACGAGCTCAAAAACAGCATCTGTTAAAATAGAAATATTTAGGCATTTGATAGTCTCAGCAAGGAAAAACGGAAATTAAAGGTTTGCTGGACTTCTATACACAACAGAAAACGAAAGTTTTCATACGTACTTCATACGCATTCTCAATTTTTGTGTGGTTATTGATAAACTTTATCATGAGCTTAAGTGAAATATGCTTGTAAAGCGTGCGCATTGGGCTTTTTATTGGCCGCATGCATAAACCTTGCTGATGTCTGGACTTGTTAATCTCCTGGTGCATGGCACATGTTTAGATTAAAAACATTTTTTGTTTCTCAAATCACTTATAAATGTTAACAAATATAGACTAAGGCCTAAGTGGACGCAACGGTTAACATCCATAATCCACTAACTGCACTACTCTGTTTTGGGACAACTTAGCAAACTTAGCCTTTTTAGGGCCCCCCCTCAAGGTATTTCGCACGTAAATATTCCTCATTTTTGGTGAAAAATTAATTATCCGCTCATATAACATTTTCCGAACCACATCATAATTCAGTACTCTGACTTCAAAGGGGCCCCCAAGAGCAACTGCAATGTGTACGTAGGCTACTCTGCTTTCAAAAGCGCCCCCAACAACAACTGTAATATACAGGTACTATGCTTAACAAGGGCGCCCAACAGCAACTGCAATGTGTAAGTCCTACGCTTTCAAAGAGGCCCACGACAGCAAATGTAACGTGTAAGTAGGCTCACTGCGCTTTCAAAGGGGCCCCCAATAGCAACTATAATGTGTAAAATACCTGGCTTTCAAAGGGGCCCAACAGCAACTGTAATGTATAAGTAGGCTACTTTGCTTTCAAACGTGCCCCCAAAAACAGTTGTAATGTGTAAATACCTTGCTTTCAAAGGGGCCCAAAGTAACTCTAATGTATAAGCACTTTTCTTTCAAAGTGCCCCCAACTTCACTAATTTCTAGTGCTTCATATTTTAATCTGGGGGATCGGAGCTTTCTTTGGGGGGCTACGTGGTGACGGGACTGAAATTTGGGCCCCTTTGACAGCGTGGGCTCTCCAATGGGGGGTATGGAGTGCGGCTGATGCGGCTCTGTGCGCACTGTACTTTTTTTGTAATCAAGCCCAAAATTACTTGTGTAAGCTAGTTGCCAATATAGCAATTAATCTACTTGTAAATCTTAGCATGTTAGCTGTTTATCTGTATTCTGATTATTGTAAGAACAAGCTATACAAGTTTTGACGCCCGGTATCGGTCTTCGTACCCCCTGGTAAAATAGCTCTATAAAACCCTATACTCTGGAGCAAGAGAATAATCTAGGAACTGTCACGGTTCATGACACTGGAGTGCAGTGCACCCTGCCTAACTCAGGTTTCGGATGCTTTCTCTGTTGCACTTTACAGCCGTACCAGTCAAATTACCCTGATAGTTTGTGCTGTAGCAAAGGCAAAACCTTCCCAATTCCTTGCGTTCTTTCTCATACAAATATAGTGCCTGTTGTTCCTACACTTTGATTGCAATGAATGAGATTCACGCTTTCGAAATTTTTCTTGATTTTGTAAAATCTTAACAGACAATGTAAAATTAATTGTTATGTTTACGAGTATGTTGGAAGCACGGCTACACCGTGTAACAATTCCCGTTTATCCCTTTTCACAGCATCCTTTTGATGCCCTTTCAGGCTCTTCGCGGCGTAGTGCTATCTGTGCATTAATTACACCACATAAGTAAAATCGGCGTTGATTCAGTGCAGGCCCGTTGCCAGGTGTCAAGATTTGGTGGGGCACAATACAGTTTCAAGGGGGCAATATTTTTGCTTTTACTGTATGTTCAAAACAAATTTTTGTGGGCGCAACAAAATTTGGGGGACACAAAGAAAAAATTTGGGGGGGCACTGCCCCGAATGACCCCCGTGGCTACGGGCCTGATTGAGTACATTAGCAAGACGTGCTTGATTCATGGAAAAAGGTCTTTCGTTTTTTGGTTAAGTTACATTTTTGTCAAATTTCGGAAAACACAGTATTTTATGTCCTTCACTTGAATACTTGCATGAATGGAATGCTTGTATGTACAAAAATTCCGTTTGTGTCGCAATATGGGCTTTATTGCTGAAAATGTGTAAATTTCCTGATTCTTAGAAAGTTTGATAGTCAGTGTTTTCGCTGAAAATATGAGAATCATTTGGGAAATCACTGAGGTAAGCCGCTATCGCTGTCACTGTTTCTCCTACAATTTTTCTTACACTACGACGGTTTAGATTGCATTTAAAAATGAGACCCTTCGTTTGCTGTTTGCTTTCCCCTACGACGAAAATCTAGTAACAGTCCCGGGATAAATCGTAAACAGTGCTGTGAAGAAACAACATGCATCTCCATTGTCAACTTTGCTGTTGACTGCTTAAAAAGGGAAGTTACATTTTAGCAATGTGAACTCTATTTAGGCCAGCTTCCACTTTGAGCAACACAGTTCTAAAGGTTCCTTGCAACAGTGCACACAGTCTACACAACATAAGTTTCTTTGAGCATACCAATCGCGCAGTAACGATAGTATGAATTCAGTGCTGCAAATTAAATATCAGAGGATAGAACAATTGATGAAAAGAAGTTTGCCTTGTAAAAATAGACTGTGTAGGTAATGTTCATCAGCGTCATCATCATTATTCTTCATAGTTTTCCAAAAATATTCCAGGTTTTATGGCAATGCTTTCTTGAAAATGCTTTCTTGAAGTTAAACAGCGATCTTTTTTACACAAATAACTATTTCAACAGTCTAAGTAATAAACAGATAATTTCTCTTCTCTTTTTCGTATGATTCAAAATGATTCCAAACCTGTTTTTATCTATAAAGTTTCAGTATAGGCCTAAAATAGTATTAATTCTTTTGTTTATTTGTCAGAAATGTCCCGACAGAACTTTGACACAAATACTATTATAATGCACTGACATAAAAGTTTGCGTACAAACTGTTTATACAAAGAGACTGCTGTAGGTCGCACAAGCTTCTCGTAACAGTCTGGCGAGATCAAGACTTTTGCCCATGCATTTAAAACAGAATGCGTACTTTCAGAGTAAGCTTGTACTTACTTGCCAGAAACTATATCACCGTATCAAATTTAGTTGCTTCTCTTTTTCAAGTTGTCGGTTTCTGCAGGTTTTGCAGGGTAGAGATAATCTTGAAAGCATTCATGTGGAAATCACAGCCTGTTTTGATTTCAAGCATACTTTCAATGCGAAATGTACATAAAATAGCTGCAAAATCCGCAATGCGCGTGTAATTAACTGTAGAAAAAGCACAGAATGCCAATTTTGATAATAAATAGGTTGATGAATGGTGCATTTTGTGATGTGAATCTCTGTTACCACATTTCTTTGTTTTTCAAATGTTTTTTTTGTGAATCTAAGCAATTTTCAGCGATGAATTCGGGCTGATTCTCGCAGTATCTATAAGACACTTCGCTGATACCTTCTAATGCAACATCTGTACTTAAACTAAAGCACTTCCAGTGGCATCAAATTTTGCAGTCACAGTCAGTACGTTTAACGCGACGATCCAGAACTGCTGTGACCGGGAGGGTGAGCTGCATAATCTCGTGCATCATCAGAACTAGTTCCCCTGCTAGCAGAGATTCGGTTGTGTTGCAGCTAGGCCAGGTTCTCAGGAAAAACACAGCTCTTTGAAAATGTCCACACGGTGCACGCTACAAATTAAACAGTGCAAAAAGATTTGTTGCTCGTCGTCAAAATCTTTTAAACTTTGGTAGTAAATGCTTCAGCAAAAAATCAGAACAAAATTAAATTACTTGAGTTTATGAAAGGAGACAACTGAGGAGTCCCCTAAAACTAACAACTGATATAATTAATTTTCAACTTTCCAATATTAAGAAATGCCTTTAAGCGCAAAAAACACCTTCAGTCAACACTCTTGATGTACCTACTTTTATTAAAGTTGCCTCCACCTCACTTTAAACCTCAGCATATCCAATGAAATTCAATTCTTCTCGAATTTCTTTGGCAGTTTACTTTTCCATATAGCGTTGAAACCACGCTGCTGGTTCTTACGCGGCGAATAGTAAAATGAACACCGTACACACTGCGCCTGACTTTTCGTTTAGTTGGTATACCGGCTTAACCGGTAACTGGGACAGGACAAACCTGTTACAATTCAAAAAGCAGTTTGTCCTGTTTGCCTGAGTTCGCACAGCAACAGGTTGTACACTCGTTGGACTTGCCGAGAGGCGCGAATCTGCAACAGTATTGTTTTTGACGTACTGGAAGGCTTAGGTTTTGGTTTTCACCATGATTACATGAACGTATCAGAAATGTTTTTTGTATACTTGCCGAAAATAGCAATATGAATATGTTTCTCCAACTGGAAGTGGTTATTTTACGGAACAAACGGTGTCTAAACCTTGTCCTAATTGAAAATTTTGTGTTTTGACAGAAAACACGATTGCTAGTCTCAAATTTTGCACGGACTGCGCTAAATCAAACTGCCTGATTTCAGTTGAGGAGAAAATTGTCCATTTGGCAAAAGAGCTGCAAAAAACTTAAACAAAAATTAACGAAGTGAAAACAATAAATGCATTTATACTGTATTGATCTGTCACTATTCGCTTTCGTTTGATGCGCCCCACGCTCCGTGCGTTCATAGAAATATTTTATGAAGGATCCTCAATGGATAAAATGAAGCAAATTATCCATGCCATGTTTTTGTTGTATTTTTGGAAAGTACCCACTCGTCTTTTTGTGATAAAATATATTACATGAAAAGAAAATGCTAATTTAACTGCGTTGTACAAATAAATATGCCCATATATTTTGTACAAATTTTGCAGATGATTTGAAGGTATTACGGAAAATTTTTCAGTACCTGCTTCGTGATGCAATTAATTGAAATACAATTACCTTCAATTTATCTGATCACTTCAATTACAGTAAAAGCTGCCGCTTACCCAGCCTCGAAGAGCTGTGGACAAGGCCAAGTCATCCTTTGTTATGTTTCCCCTTATTAATGTGACATTCGATTTATAAAATGATGCTGCGAAGATTGCGACGGCAGCTATAGCTAACTTCAGCAACAGAATGTCCGTCGGTCAATGAGAGGTTGGGTGTTCGATCGACAGCCACTGAATGAATATCTTAGCGTTCCATGGTCAAAAGCGTTCACCTCAACTGCCCCGGCAAGAAGCAGATTTCAAGTTTCAGCATACCGCCCATAATCATCCCAAAACAGATAATAGCATTTTTTCCCAAAACCCTCTACAACAGTGGTTTTCAACCTGGGGGTCGTTTGAATTTTTTCTAGGGGTCGCGAGAGCTTCTGACAAAAATATTCATATTTACTTCTCTATTTTATATTTCTTATATGGCACTACTTTTTGTCGTAGCCAAAATAATAGGATCGCCTGGCAAAAATGTTAGCCTACTTTTTCATTCAAAATTGTTTCAAGTGTGCTTATGATCATTACAAAGTTTTGAGTGTGATTACAACCGTTACAGTTGCGTTTGGCAACGCACGAATAAGTTTGTGACGTAAGAATGGGATGTGTTTGTAAATTAGATATCTGATTGCGGTGGCTAACTTGGGAGTTATTCTAGTTTTCGATGAGTCGTGCTGTGGAGTGGTTTGTATACGGCACGGGTCTCTCTCACTGATGCTGCCATGTGCATGAATGTAATAAATGAGTCTTTGTTCAACATGTGATATCGTACGTTATTTTTTAGTCACTGTGATTTTCCATTGTGCAAACACAACTGCATTTCACATGCCTGACTGAAAATTTTCGGAAGGGGTCGTTAGGTTAAATTGGGTTGCACAACGGGCCGCTGCATAAAAAAGGTTGAAAACCACTGCTCTACAACAATTGTCTATAACTAGCTGTGCTATAGCTTCAAAATTTAAGTTTGGTTGTCAGGAAAATCGGTAGAATAAAAGACGTTTTGCTTTTTAGGTTCGGTTTGTTTTTGAAGCAAGCCTTCCAGAATTCGACTTGAAAATGGCATTTTGTTCTTTATAGTGAGATGCTAAACTTTAAACTGGTTTACCGTCGTCTATGCCGTTTAATCCAAATATAAATTTCTTTTTAAAGTTCAGTCGGTGAGAAGCATGAATGAAGCAAATGTATGCTTTCTAGTTTGACACTGGCTAATTATTTTTAAATATTGGACTCAAACGTATTTTACAGAGCTCTTCACAGTGTGCTGCAATGCAAACTGCGACATGCGAAAAATTCTTCTTGTACCTTGCTATAAATATAGAAGCCAAGCAAAGCCATTTTGTATAAGCAAATAGAGACTAAAAATATTTTCATACAACTGAGGTTTGCGATTAACGTCTGCGGACGAAATTGTCAGTAGTTTTTCGAAACAGGCGCGCAATGACGCGATTGAGAATGACGTCAATCAAGAGGAAAAGTGGCCGTGCGTCATATACATGTGCTTTGTTATGAAGTCGGTTGAGCTTGCTGTTTCTCAAACCTGGTCCAGTTTCACCCCAGTGGGGCCACGAGGCTTTCTCCAGGGGGCCATGATAAGAGGCCTTATCGGGAAGGGTTTCAAGAGTAATCACGTGATTATTTTGTTTGTTTTTGTTGTTTTCGCTCACCCGCCCAGCGCAGCGAATAAAATAATAACAAATTGTTGATTAATGGCGCATGTTGTCTCTGCTCCAACCTTCTTTGTTTTTCAAGAACGCAAAATTCGTGAAAACGAAATCTACAATTTTTATTGAAGGGCATTGGGCCACGGACCATGAAAGGTTGAGACCCATTGCTTTAACTTGCGTCTGGCCACCAGCTTTGGGCAATATAAGTTCATAACACTTTTCCAGTGTTATAGCTTTGTCTGGATTTGTGACAAACTAAAGGTTTTTTTCATTTTAAACATAAATGATTGGTGCAAGTTATGTGTCGTAGGTTTTGCTTTTGTACTTCAGTCGCACGTTGCATGTCTTCGTAAAGTTGCGCAATTTCGTCCGAACTTTAAATCTAATGTAATCCATGGATGCTGAAAGTCACTCATGATATCCAGTTGTCGCATAGTCAATAACAACGACCTCTCTCTAAGTGATTAAGGTATGAATTGCATCTAGATAGCGGGTACTTTGGGTGCATTGCTCACAGAAGTGATGAAAAAATCGTGGCCCGCGAAAGCAAAACGTATGGCCAGCCCATGAAGATATTCTGAAAATGGCGCGTGCGCCGTCGTGGAACAAAGGATATTGCTTAATAGCGGCGCTTTGCTTCTGAGCTGCAGAATGGTAATAACTAATTTGGGCGAAAGTAAATAGCCGTCCAGCATTAACCCACACCAGTAAGAGTATTGAAGAAAGTTTGTAATAGGAGTAAATGTGGTGGAAAGTTGGGTGAATATGTAAAGATGTTTGCTTGAAGATATTTCACTAACCAAACGGCGTCTCACGTCCATGCACGGCTCATGGCTGCAAATCCTACGCAGCCAAAAACGTCAAGGGCAGTGGCTCTTAACGGGGTCCCTAGTGAAAAACCTGGGTTTCCTCAGAATGAATCCCAAAGTGCTTTCTTTTAACCCTCAAATGCACAAACAACGACAACCACTTTGACTGAAGACACAACTGCAGACGAGACGTCCCCAAGCCAAAATGTTTAAGAACAGGGACCCCCGGGGTTGGAAAATGCAAATATAGAATGGCCCGAAATGTGCTCACAGGCAGTAAGAGCGGGGCTCAAAACTGCACTAAGGTTTCCCATCACTGGCGAACAGAGCGCTACTGCCATCATCAGGCGCGTTACCAGAAATTTTGATAGGGGGGACAAACAACAACCAAGTCTCAACATTTGAATAGTTAATGCCCCTTATTTTTAAAGCATCGTCCATTAAATGTGTTTTTTTCTGACATTTTTTCCGAATAATTATGTTAAGATTTAGGCCGGCAAACAGATGTCTATCTTCATTAAACTGACAAGTTTTACAAGTTTGTTTTTAGTAAAGTTCCAAGCTTCTACTCACTGAAAACAAAAGTAAAGTTCCAAGCAGTGGCGTACGCAGAAAATTATCATAGGGGGGGGGGGTTCATTCAGTAGCATGTGGTGGTCATTTGTGTTTGGTGTGCGCTGTTTGTGACGTCACAATTTGACGTCATATTCATGTTTTCAAGCGAAGTTTGTTGACATAATAGGCATTATCTTCTACACACACTCCCCTTATTTTTGTAAAAATCAAGCCCTATACACTCGCCTTACAATAAAGTTTTCGTAAAATATCAAGCTCAAGGGGGGGGTTAGCCCCAACCCCCCCTTGTGTACGCCCTTGGCCATCATGCCCGAAGCTTGGAGTCATAAGCTTTCTTTTAAAGAAAAACACGCCTTCGTAGAAGTTTAATACCTTTCCATTGGTATGGAGTGATGGATACTCTCGCCAAAAAACAAGTACCACAGGTAGTGGATCGTGGTGATTACCTTGTTCGCCTTGGCGGTGAGTCATGAAAATGAAGTTCGCATAACCTTGATATAAAAATATGCCCATTGAAAAATTATAAAATATTTTTCATAGCCTTGATTAAAATGTGCGGTCGCATCACACGCATTTGACACGGCGAGGCCAACAACACCCCGGTAACACTACCAAGTAGCCTTTTCGTCAGGAGCGTAACGAGGTTGGATGGAGCCCGGGCCAAGAAGCAAGTTTGGCGCCCTCATGTTCGAAGCTGAGGTCTTTCGGTAGCAAGTATACTGCACTGAAGAAAGTACTTGCAGCATTGTTGGAACTTTCTGGCGCCCCCTACAGTCATTCGGCGTCCATCGCAGTGAGTTGGCGGCCCCATTGCAATTCGGCGCCCGTGGAATTGTTCCCCCTTGATCCCTTCGTTGCGCCGCTGTTTTTCGCGCTGCACTTACTGCTGCAAGCGTTTACACAGATCTTAACCAGTGTTCGAACAATAATCGATTTTTAAGTATAGAAGAGATCAGTCAAGACGTTTGCATAGCTGGAGGTCTGAAGGTGTTTGCTTCGAGGAAAAACTTATTGCTTATCCCCTATGCACATGACACAGTTAACATTTTACAAACAGTAAACACAGTAAAACGTTTTTTCCCAATCCTCGACAAAATTCATCCATGGTGCTTTCATCCTTTTTGGTTTTGTACTGTACGTTTCGTCTCCACCGCATAAATGCTATCTGTCACAGGCTGAAGCAGAAATTCGCAATTTATTTTCTGCTTATATAAGTCGACAAAATGTCAGGTGGCACGATCAGACTGATACGACAAAATCATTTTCAGTGCAAGAGGCAGGTGTTTTTTCAGCACTTTGGTTCAATAACGTAGATGGGACTCTCGTAGTTCAGATAAAGAGATATGAAAAATGAAACACGTCTGAAAGATAGTAGAAAAAAATTTGAGAAGCAAATTGGAACGCATTCGTTATTATAGAACAAAGGCCACAAAGCGAAATGCCCAAAGTAATTTGGATCTATTTCCCTCAAAAAAAAAAAAAAAAACGCTGAAAACGATGTAATCCTTGTGACGTCTAAGATTAAAAAAGTAATACGAATTTTTTTTTAAATATCAAACGACGCAAGGGATGTCTATCGTGATTATACCTGTACGCCACGTATAACAAACTCTATTATACGGTAGGACGTGTGATAAGTTAAAATAAATCTTCTTCCAACACGTTTTATTTTTAACGTTACTGCTAACTTGCAATTACATTTATGATACCAGTGAACAAAGATAAAAATAAATCTAAATTTATCTTCTAAAATCCCAGGCAATCGCAAATAATGAAAACGTCACACGCAGCTCCGGGAGCTGCGAGATGCCTATCGCTGTTGAAAAAGGTACAATCTGGCCTCAACGTCCATTTCGCTAACGTATCAAATTCATGTCGTAGTGGACAGCAGATTAACAAAGTTTACATTTTATTCTAAATGGAAAGTAGGAAGTCTGTGACTCATCTTATATATACTGCGCGTTTGGCTTTCACTGACGCAAATTATTATGAGACAACGTGACATACACTAAAACAATAAGCTGTGCATGTAAATATACGAAAAAGGAGCTGTAAATACTGTATATGCGGATGTGTAGTTGTAGATGTGGTAATGCTTCTAAATCAAAAATGTTAAATGTTAAACATATTCTCTATCATGATTAGCGCAGAACTATTGAAGTGTTGGACCTTTTCGAAGGTCGTCGATAGGTAGACGCACATGTGTAAATGCTAATCTAGATCTCAGTGACGCAAAAAGCCAACACCGCTATAACAAAGAAAGTTCACGCGATTACATAAATGCTAACAATCGCAACCGTCGCTCAACAAAACACTTAAAATGATTAGTATCAGCGCAAGTGCATCTCTTGTCTCCGGCAGAACAAGTGTAGTTTGGATAGTACTTGTGACCAGCAATGTAAACAAAGGCAGTCAACTTGCTTACAGGCTGTGGTCAAGTTTTGAATTGCAGGGTGTTTTGGGCCATTTTGCAATCGTACTGCGATCAGAATCGCTGGATTGCAGGATAGCGCAGAGCAGTCTGTGCAAATCAAGAGATTATCGAACAACGATTGCTCTACCCACCTAGACCTGATCTTTGTCCTACAGTGATAAGCACACACTGGGTCAGGTGCACTGCAAACACCCAGTATTTGCAAGCTTAGTTTACTAAGAGCTACAGTGCTTCTTGAAACGATTTTCCTAAGATGTCGAGGCTTCATTTACAAAACGATCAATCAAAAAGTTGAATGGAATTGATTTTCTAGTTGATATACACTATTGCAAGATTACTGGTAAATTGTATACAAGATATGATATGCGAAACAGCTTTCACGGTGCCAGCTGTAGGGGTCACTAGAAATCGCTGTCGCTGACAGCCACATGCTCGCATCACCTTCAATAACCCGACCTCGACGGTACAGTTTTAATGCCAAGCAATTTGAACGACGATTTCTCCGCTTTTGTTTCCGAAATTAAAAGTTTTACATTCGTAATTGTTATCGCGTTGATGATTACGCACTACTGAGTAGGGCGTCCTGGTACGCACCACGTCGTCGCTGCGCTGCTAAAGGCTCCTCCAGTGGGCACGCACATGACCAACGCTCGACCGTGACGCAACAAATGATGCGCTTTTTTCCTGAGGCGCTGACGACGCGTACACGAGCAGTTCATATCAACCTCTTCGCTGAAACGATATACTGCGTTCATGGTTTGCGACTTTTGCTGGCGTTAAGCTCGATCCATATACCGCGCATCTACGGCAAACGGAAATAAGCCGAATCGTTCGTCTGGTTGCAAGAAAACCAGTCCGACTGGAAAGTGCGGAGTGCCTGAAACTCGTCGGAGCATGTTGTCAAGCATCATGCAAGAACAGGATTTTCTTGACATGTGAGTATCGGCAGCAGCCTCTTTGATTCTTGCTGCGCGCTTCGAGTCCTGTTGACGTCTAATCGGTTGGTGCTACTCGCGTTGTCGAACGAGTTCTGTAAACGAAGCGACTGTGCCAGGAAATGTGATTTTGATACGTGATTTTGTGTGTTGGTATTTTTTTTCGGAAAACTTGAATCGGGCAATGACGAATGACTAAGCCGAGTTCCACAGCAGTTTCTGCGTTGCAGGGAGTGTTGTAAACCTTATACGCCTTTTTTGAATCATTCTCGTTGCCGGTATTTTGTTACTGCAAAGAAAGAAGTATCTATGCATGGTTTAAGACTTACGAACAGGATTCTCCACGGCCTAGAATAGCTGCTCTCAATCATGTTTGTTTGTACCCGCTGAGGGTGCTTGACGGGATTTTTGGGGGGTACTAACTTCTCTGGCAGATTGCAGGCAATTTATGCAAGAAACAAGGATCAATGGTTCAAAGAGTGCGAAGTTAATTTTTCTGCATGCAAGGGGTGCGGGATACAGAACGAATTGAGAGCCGCCAGCCTAGAACTTGCGGATCTTGACGAACATACACGTTTCATATTCTGTTGCTGTTTACGTGCCGGCAGATTTATGGCTGTGGTACCTTTTAGATGGGGTATCTTTGTCCGCTTTATACGGGATGCTTGAGCGACTTTAAATTGTAATAGTCGCCAATGCGAACACTTCACAGTTTGGAACGTTCTGCTGTCTTCCTGCGCTCATTGATGGAAAAGCCGTAGCTCTCAAAGAGGTAATTAAGCGATGGCCCATTTTGGCCCGGAGAAGGTTTATTTGAAAATGTTTTCCGTATACGCCGAAAATGGCTCGCGCGAAAGCGTATGTTACGTCCGTTGACGGTGTCTTGAGAATGTACCTCGTACAAAACAGAAAATAAGGTTGCAGCTTAACTGGTAGTGCGGAAGATTGTGTGGGAGCTTGGGCAAAAAGGTCTTAATTTTAGTCGTCGTCATTCGTTTCCAAATGTAAGAAACGGTCAAAAATACGTGAAATTAAATATGCTGGCCTTCTAGCGCGGTCGCGGTCCTTATAATGGCCCGCAAATGCAACAAGGATGTCCATCATTGTAAGCAATCAACTTTTATAACCCGATTGATCAGAGTCAGGCACTAGAAACCGTGGTGATCTTTTCTTACCAGCCAATCCAGAAGTTGCTCAACATATAACAGTAAAACAAACGGAGGTTTATGCTGAAAACCTTTCTACATAGTGAATAGCTGCTGTTGCTGCACTTAAATAAAGTTTGTTTAGTGAATCTCTCCGAAAGCATGTAACCTGGAAAAGCGTTTTTTCTGCACATTGCCAACTGTTTCTCAATCAGGAAAAGAAACTGAAATTTTTGCAAAAGCGTTGCAGCAAATAACGGCATGCCGAAATACTGCATTCTGCAACTGGCGTTTGCAACGTAATAAGCCAAAGTTGGCAGTGTCTCATTCAACACGTTTGGTTAAAACTGACGCATCCTTGAAGACTACACCTGTTTCATCGCTCGCGTTACATTCTTATAAAAAAAATAAAATTGTTCTGTGACTGAAACATATTGAACATAGAGAACGACCGTGTTCAATTTTTTAATACAGCATTTTTTCTTTCATTATTGTTTGCTACCCGTAAGGCGATTTGCAAACATCTGCTCTAAAATGGTGAAATTAGCTGCATCAAGCAATTTAGGGTGCTGTGCTACTCTTAACAGCTTGTCGAGAATACGCAATGTTAGCGGTTTCTGCGCATACAACTTAATGACAATGGAGAAGAGCCAGTCAAGGGCAAAACTGTAAAACAGCTCGGTTTCAGCTTGTTGAAATGCTACACCGAAACAAACCTACGAGTGGATCAAGATTGTTCAGAAAGGACATAAAACGTGCCATCGAGCGTGATATCATAATACACGTAAGGAACTGCTATTTGTGCTGAACTGGCAAACCGTGCAAAACAGCATCTGCCATTCAGGATTTAAGCAGTTGGCTGCACTGCTCACAAACACACGTTTTGTGATGTGGTAACCTACACAACTGTGGATTGAGGAGAAATGCCGAACATACATTGGTCGTTACGATATTATTTGTGGGACTGCAGAATTTTTAACAGAACTGTTAACTTTGTGTGTTTGACGTAGGGATTAAACGAATATTCAAGGAACGTAAGCATTGGTTCACTGTCCTTCAGAAAACGTTATATTCAAATTGCTTCCAAAATATTCCTGCGAGTGTAGTGAATTATTATTTACCTGCAGTCAGTCGCCGTGTAAATTGAATGGTTTATTCTGTGCGGCTGTTTTCGCTTACTTTCAGGTCGTAAAAGCATATTTTACATATTTTCTGGTCCCTGACATGAACTCACTTTGAAACGCTTCATTTACAACAACAAAAAAGTGTTGTTGCATCTCAAATAATACCACTGACTTATTATGTCGCAACAACTATACCATGACTTATTGTTTCTCAACAAACTTACAACTGACAACAAGTAAATGTTATGCGTGTGCGAAAGTTTGGGGACAGCTTGAAATAAAGGTCTCGTGGCGACTCATACTATTTTGATGCCTGTATTTCCATGGAGATTAAGCATTCATCATAGATATTTGCTACGACAGCACACAAGATGTGCTTGTAGCAGACATTTGTTGACTGTTTATACCCACTCTTCTTGTTTACAACGCACAGTGCATTCCTTGATTGCTTTTCACTTTTGCTGTGATACTGCAACTCTTTCTTTCGAATCCAGGCTGACTCACGCTGTAAACTGGTTTGTCTGAGGCTTTATTGCTGAGATGCTTTCGCCGTCGTCCGGGCGAGGCCTCGGAGCATTGCGACCTGCGAAGTCCGGTCGTTGCCTTGCCGTCGGAAAACATTCACTGAGGTGATGTTGCGTGTGGCTTACGCACAAGCGTCCTCTGCATCTATTTTGCGAAGCAAAATTACGTTTTAGCCACCAGTAGCTTCCTTATGCACAAAGCGTTTTTCACGTGCTTTTTGACTGAATCGATGTGAAAACTGTTTCTGCAAACTGAAAATTTGAGGACTCGCAGCTCCGGTGCAGATGCTTGAAACGCGTTGTTCGATATTCGACGGAGTGCGAGGTTTGCGAAGGTATTGTTGGCTCCAGTTGAGCCTGGAAAGTCGCAGTTCAAGCTTTGGATCAACGAAATTAGGCATAAACACCTTTTGGCAAAGGTTCGCAGAATTGCACTGTGCAAACCTGAAAGGAATCTTCAAAACAACGATTGAGCCTTGTAAGTATTGCGTGACAGTTGTTGATTCGCTGTATGTTGTCACGCGACGGCGGAGTGTCACTGACCAGCAGAGTACAATGCAGTGTCCTACTTGTCCAGGCACGCAGGAATTTAAACAACTGCAAAACCTGGCTGTTTTTCATGTGTTTGTGGCCACCAGCGCAGTATATTTCTGCACGGCAAATGCCTGTGATCATAACCTCCTGCGGTCAGCCATTACTTAGACGAGAAGATCGCGACGTTCTGTAGAATGATGAAAACAAACTTGTTTGCAAATTTTCGACTAGAAAAAGTCATTGTGGCGTCAGTGTAACAAACAATATGCAAACCTCATCTTTAGCTTTTCAGTGTTGCTCTTGGTGTTTTGGCGTGGCCTGAAAGTTACGTTGCATTTCGCATTGTTGTTGAAAGCGCGTTGAGAGCAATACGAGCTGGGTCAATTCTTGAGATTGTCCTATACACGATGCTGTGTCGAGTATTTACGATTGAGTCACAATGAAAACGATGTTCGAAAAAACATGTTCTGATCATCAAGTGAAAATTGCCAATAAACGTGTTCCTGATGTAAAAAGCGAAAGATGCTTTATACCAATAGCGTTTATTCTGTCCATAGTTTTTACCGCCAAATGCTATAACGCTATCAGACTAAATAAAGTTATAAGTCTATTAGGAGATTCATCACTCGCTGCAATGTCTGTCAAGGCCTGATCAATTTTAGCACCAGTGCCATTCGCACTTCACCAAACATTTACTGCCACGTTTGTCAAAAGCGTCTGCACTGACATATTTATTTCAGTTACGTAGCTCAAAACCATCTACGATGTTTATTTTCAATAAGACTGATTTATGTCATAAATATGGCGTTCCAATATCTATGCGCTGTTAATGCTTCAGGGTGCGTTTCCAACATCTGTTTTTCAAATCTAAGAACATAGGGTTCAGACAAAATTTATAGACGGTTTTGTCGTACGCATGTCTGTCGTGCACGTTTTAATTGTACCTTTTGTGTAATGAATGACATTTTTGCGTTTAGCGTCTTAGCGTCTGCGTTACTTCTGTGCATGCGCCTTCCTGGGAACCTGCACGTTTCTACCCAGGACTGCTGCATGCAACCTGCATTTTACTGCTGCTGTTGCCTCCCGACCGTTTCATCACTGCTTTGGGGTCTGTGTTTGTCGTTGGGGTCACGTGAGCAAAACAGAGTTTTACAGTTTTTTTGCAAGCATTTTGTCAAAAATCCAATAATAACTTAGATCAACATTCTTGTCTCTGTGTGGCAGTAAAATGTTCAGATATTAGATTTTCCGTTAGACGCTGAAAATTTTCACTGGGGCGATGTCCTCTACCAAAAACAAAAAAGATGTCGATCTTCAACAACAACACCATGAACAAATGTATTACCTTCTAGCGATGATGATAACGGTTATTTCCAGATGACTCTAAATTTATTCGCGTTATCAGACGGTGCCTACTTCATTTGCTTTTTCTGCACTAGAACAAACTGCTACATGCCAGAACCATCGCCAGAAAGTCTTCTATAGGGGGTTACGTTTTTGGAGGGTTCTTGACATTCTGAAAATGATAGAACTCCACTCTTTATAGTGTTTCATATTGCAATTTGGGGGGCCGGAAGCTTTGTTTGGGGTGCTAAGTCCACCAAAACCCCCTGTGGCGACAGGAGCGCTACGTGCCTCGTGTAAACTGCAGCGGTGGCAACCCACTGTTATTGGAACCGAGTTATGCACGACAGAGTTTCCAGCACGACAGAGTTTCTAACGTTTTTCAAGCGAAATTTTGAAACAGCTCTTCTCCCTGTCATGGCGAAATGCCTGGTTTTGCTCGTTCATTCATCAACATGTTCTCAACACTTTTCTGTACGGAAAGAACTGCATAAACTGTAAATTGTAACAAAGACAAAACATTGCGATTGATTTTTGATATAATTTATTTAAAAAACTTTTAGGGCAGCGGTATGCTTTGCTTTCACGACATAATTGAAAGTTACTTGCAGAGGACAAAACACGGCGTATTTTGGTTGATGATGAACAACCAGGATTTTGATAAGTTGAGTCAGCCATATTTTCTCAAAACAGCGTTTTTCGCGGTGTGCTGAATTATGCAACTGAAATATTTCGGATTTCTGCATTCGACGCGGGAGCCACTAAGCTTCAACAAGGCATTAGGGGTTCTCCAGCAGCAAACGTTGCGTTTCTCTCTACAGCTCATTCACGTATTCACTTCGGTTAGTAACTCTGGAACGCTGTCTTCGTTGATTGTTCTTTCGCCCTTTGGCCAGGTCGAACACGTGATACTTTTAATTTTGTGTCTTTATGCCTAGGCCACTGAACCAATGTCACGTGTCCAAGGTCACTAAGCTCATGTCAAATTTATCTGTTTCATTGTTAAAATGACTGGAAGCAATTTCAAATTTAAGTACGGTTTTGCCCTGGAGTGCTTGCGTTCCTTAAAATTGTCATAATGTTTGTATTGGACGTTTTGCTCATCGTTCCCGAGAAAGTTTTCCTTCGTAAGCCATCGTTGCGCACAAACACCTTCAAGCTATACATTCCCGTGTGTCGAGCAACTCACGTGAATAAGCGTCATTCCTAATCCCAGCAGAAACTGTACTGGCGGTTGTTTCAGATTACCGGCGTTTATTCATTTCAATTCAGTTAATGCCAACCATGTTGTTATGCTCGCTCTGTCTGACACCATGTTTTCAATCTGCACCCTGCCGTAGGTTCAACTAACTTCATTTAAAAGTCTGTTTTGAGTAAAGGTGTTTTGTGGCATGTCCGTAGTCAGGTGGGGAGGAGAGACACAGGCGCCCTACGTCCCTATTTCGAAGAGGAAAAAAGCAAACTTTGACAAAAACAAGAAAATCTTTTTGAAAACGACTCGCAAACACCGACATGTTGCGTGATTTGCTGATATTTGTGTTTGGGACAAAAACAAGCGATGTCGTTTCTTTCGTTTCAATGAAAAAATAACAACATTTTGTACTATTTCTGCCGATAGAAATGTTAGCAAGTTATTGTTTTTAAAATTGCATCAATTGTATTACTGAATTCAGGTTTATTGGCCCCAATTTTTTCAGAAACCTTTTGTATAAAACCCTTATATAAGAAGTGAATGGCGAGCTGAAAGCAGTTTTGGTACATGCGGCATTTAAAGCTGTTTACAGCACAGTTGCTGAAGAATAGAAGATTTTAGTCAGGACAATATTTTCTTCCAATTGATTCAAATGAACTAAACGCGAAATGCGTTTTGTCAGTTGACTTCGGTATACGAGTCCTGAAAAGCGTGCGAATTATAGCGCACGGGAGCACATTTTATTTGCGTCTCAAACCTTACACAGCGCAAGTAGTGTTTTGTGCAAACGATTTTGGACAATCGCGATCCAACATTCTTAGTTTAAGATTTTTTTGCAACTGAAGCGCAGGCCCGTTGTGTTCATGGGGAATGGAGGCCTTGGTCTACACAAAACCAGCTGATTTTGGATGATTCATTCTTGAGATATTTATCATCTGGTCGGTTCCCACAGTTCGTCGGGCGATAACGGTAAATGCACGTTTTTTTAAATCCGGGAGCGTATACGACAGAAGCAGAGACGTTTGAAGGTCTCTGGCCTCATGCTCGTGACATCAGATAGCTTGCTGTGGGTTCGCAAAATCTAAATATTATCCAAATATACATGACAAACACCGGTATGATTGAGACGTACTTTTGGTTCATTGTAGAGCCCAGCCATGTCAGTTATTGCAATCTCAGACTTCAGAGATAGATCTGTAGTAATTGGAATTGCATTATGTAACTGCCAAATATTTGAATCTGAGAGATACTGTACATGTTCATAAATTCTACTTTTCATGTTTTGTTTGTTTTTGAAAGAATAAATCGAAGTGTTGCGTTTGTTTTATCTACTTTGACAAAGAACTTATTAAGTGCTAATACTAAAGTTTTGTGTAGTTAGTAAAGAAGCAAATACCTAGCAATCACTGTCAAGTATTAGCACAGTACCGTGAAACTGCCATAACACCATGGGGGGCACTTGGGCCCTGATCCTTGATGACGAATACAGACGCACCGAAATTGCATCTACAAAAGGGATGATATCTCAGACAACAAACTTACTGCTCTCTAAGACGCGCACAAGTCCGAAACAACTGACAGCAACAAAACAATGCGAGGAAAATGCGCGGAAACATATTAAAAATAAACAGGAACAACATCAAACAAAGAGCAGAAGCGCAAGCGGCCAACGTCACAGACATCGGCTCAACGTGATTCACACCAGAGGCTTATTTAAATCTAAGCTAAAAAAGCTGCTGAGCGAAGCACCTTAAAAAATGAGTAATTTTACGGTTGCCACGTTTTGTTTTCAACTAGTCAGCTACAATCGAGCGTTTCAGGCATTAACCTCTTGTTACGCCCTGACTTGCGCAGGTGCATAAGCAGCAACTTGCAACTCTGCTACATTGCACGTCCAACTATACGCCGCGGGCAAGATTGGTTGCGATGGATTAGGGTGTGGGCGTAGGGCACGTCCTGGCAAAGTCGAATGTATGTGATCATTTGCGCGAGCATGGATTGTAATGGGACCGTGAGCAATTCTTTCGTTGACCAGAAGCTTTTTGAAACCTACAATCTGACTTTTCGTGATAGCCTGTGATGTGAAGCAAAAAGTGACCAATATAAACGTGGTCGTATGCAATAAGTTACAATAGGTAAGTACTATAAACGCAGGGTACACCAATTGTATGCAATATTTTCAAAAAATTCGTTCTCAGTTTTGAACATCGCAACAACCGGTTGGCAAACTCTGAGCGCGGTTGCAAATACGAAGAAAGCTAAACATACGCTTTGTTGCTCCAGCACTGCAATGACAGCATAAAGTCCATACACACTGCGAAGAAGCACACTTGTCTTATATAAGTGCTGTGCGTTGGCGTTTGTGCAAAGCGGACGCGTTAAAGCTGTTTCGCACCACTATCGGTCTTCGGCAACCAAGGTTGTACATAATTTCCCTTTAATGAACATGAAGAAGAATGCGGTAAATTTTAGACAAGCGAGCAAACGTGGCGGGGGTAAACGTGCAAGCGGGGGTTTTGTAATCGCTGGTAGTTGCGCAGTTTAAGGCCCCAGGACGTTCAAAAACGGGTGTCCGACCCTGACACTTACGAATCCGTGCATCAACTGGACTGTAGTCTCTTGTTCCCTACAGCAATGGCCAACGGAAGCGAAAGGTACAACAATTTCTTGTTATCAGATCCAACAAACAAATAACAAACGTCAGCGGCGAGTGATCGTCAGCACGGTTTCTGAAACACAACAGAAACAAACTAAAGGCACGCTACCGACGCAGCTAAAACTACCAAGACAAGCTTCGTCAGATTAACTGAACGTGAGACAAGCAATAAACAAGCAGACAAGCGCGCGGCTCACACGACTGCAGCTATTTACATAGATCAACTCGCATTAGTACGT
>Ga0210059_1001362_pt1 | contig 36484 bp, 20 predicted proteins | sample Ectturendosymbi2_FD_188042 | JGI IMG/M metagenome (GOLD analysis project Ga0210059, IMG submission 188042) | Ecteinascidia turbinata endosymbiont from Florida, USA - Sample 2 (SPAdes) (version 2) | ecosystem: Host-associated > Tunicates > Ascidians > Unclassified | place: Key West, Florida... | reverse complement strand
GGGGGGGGGGGGTACCAGGTCGCCCGCGGGCTTGCTCTGACAATAGCATAAACATGATCAGTGTTTTCGTATTGATGAATATATTTAATTTTTATAAATGATAACATAATTGAGACAAATTGAGCAAAGCTTATTGCAGACGTGTGTGTATCAGACTGGTAGCCCTTCGCATGAATCTGTACCAAAAACTAGCTCTCAGTTTCGAAAAGGTTGGTGCCCCTGCAAATCTTGGTGACCCCTGCTTTAGATAAACTCAACAAACGGAAACGTGCGCCGGAAGGAAACAACAAAATGATAACGGTTAAATTATTCTTTGTTGGCATCGAAGGTCTTCGTTTAGAAAATTATTTCTTCAGTTTGAGGCTGCACCGTTGCAAATTCCTGCTGGATGATGACATTGCTATCCTGAGCTCACGAATGTTGCCACGTTTCAAGATTGCACGAGAAATGCAGATTAAGTGTTTGGTTTTCAGTGATCTTGAATTAGTTGTTTATTTGTTTGAAGAATGGCTCCTTTTCTTCATGCAAAAGGGCTTTAGGCTTTTATTGGTCGATTTTTAGTGGCTAAAGAAAATTAGCAGGTGATGCTTTACAATAAATCTAGACGCCTGCATTGCGGCGATGTACGAGTTAAAAGTAGTCAATTATGATTTCATGGCAGTAATTACCAGCATTTATTTCTCTCAAAGCTGCCTGCAAGCTCTTCGTTCAAGGTATACAAGGTACAGACGATGCAGCAGGTGGCGGTGACATCATGCATGCTTGTGATGTTTGTGGTTGAAGGCCTGGCCTTTTGCTTTTCCCAAAAAAAGGGCTGAATGTTCATTTTCTGACATGCAAAACGAGCATTAAAATCAGAAAAGATTTCTAGTGATCGTTTGCGTGACAGAGATCACTTTTCGTTAAACTTTGCAGACGGCTGCTGGGTTTAGGGTCAAATCGAGTTGTTCTACCCACTAGAAAGAAGCTTCGATTCAACACTTGGAAGCTTCTTTTAGTGCTTTTAGCTAGTCGCAGAATTTCTGCTGTGAAAGGCAGGGTTGGAATTTCAATTGTCGAACGAATTTCTCATAGAAAGACTTGTGCACATGCAGCGCTAAGCCAAAAGTTTTTGATGAGTCACAAAAGTGTTTACCCAGCCATTGAAGGTGTTGCCTAAAACGCGTATTTTCCCCCTAAGCAGAATTTGTGCTCAACTACCAACAATTCGCAGTAAAAACAGAAGAAGTTTCGTCCCAACTTTCACAATTTTTCATAAAATAACTTATATTTTCAACAATATGAACGTCCACATAAAGGTGATCCAGTTATTTTTTCCACTTATACCAAACAATTGTCAAATGTTGGTTCATAATTCGCCCAAATTGTCCAGGTTTCAACTCATTTTGAAAAATTTTCCCATCTATTCACATGCTTGTGTGGCTGTGTAGTCACAAAGTTATGCTAAGTGTGTTCACGTACAACAGTCATGGCACGCTTACACTGAATCTTTGCCATAACAAATAAACGAAAACTTTCTTTTGTTTTATTTTTGGAAAAATGAGCCAACTGAAGCTAAGTCAAGTATCAAATTTGGGAAAAAAAGTATAAAAATTTACCATCAGTCACCTTCGGCCACGCTTCAGTGTGAATGTAACGTTGTGCCGATGTCGGTGCGTTTTATTCTCGCGGCATTCCAGAGCTTTTGAAGAAGCATCACATGGAAACTGCGATCATTACGCTTGCATGGCCATTACACTGCATCTGCATGAGCGAGAAGACACCTTCACATGTTTTGTGCTTTTCTCGTATTGGCTGAAAAACGGCTGAGGTGCAACTGGTGATTGGGCAGTCACATTGCCCACACGTCAACCACGTGGTTTGCGTGTTGAGTGCGAGTAGAGGTTTGCAAAACCAGCTGCTGAGAAGCAGAAACACAATTTCACACCGGTTCGGTATGACCGAAATGGCTTTTCGCTTGTTTGTTGTGGGAATTGTGAATCCTTAGATCTCTCTGACGTTAAAGGGGAATTAGAAGCGCTTTACCTCAAATCTGTAGCACGCCTATTTCCTGAATAACTTGGCCGTGAAGATTTTTACATTCCGTGTAGATGATGAAGATGGACGAAAAAAGAAACGGCTTTGGAAGAGAGGTTCATTAGACTTAGCTTGTAGAAACTTGTAAAGTCGCGTGTTTCATACAATTTTACTCGACCTTTCTTTCCTTCCTTTACAGTCCAGGCTATTATCATCTTCTTTAGAGTTTGTATTGTTGTTACCTTGGAATCGCTTATTATAAATTTGAATATGCTGTGACATGATCCATATTTTAGTAGTCTTTCGGTGTCACGTAATCAATGGTATTTAAACCAAACCACAATTGCTGATAAATTTTCTTTGTTAAATATTTTTTTGCTGCCAACAGAGACAAATCAATTGTTGTTTCTCGTACACACCCTGCTGCATTCATGATGTACATGTTGTACTAAAAGTACAGTAGAAAGGTTTAGGGATTGTTTCAACTTTTTCACGTCGTTTCACGTTTCAACTAACCCTTGTTACAAAGTGTTGAAAGGATTATTTACAAAGCGATAGCGAAAAGTTTGGCCGGCATCACATGACATCCTTGTTGACAGTAATTACGCAGTTCATGCGCAAGTTCCAGTTACTGCTTGATTGTTTACATCAGTGGTTCCCAACTTTTTTGATGCATTCCTCCCTTTGCTCATTTTGGAAATTTTCATTCCTCCCATAAGCAACGTTCATTCCCCCCCTGTTCAGGTTCGTAGGCAAGTATTAACCACAATTGGAACAACGGTCTTTGTTGACGGCATAGCTTGATTAATAAAAGTGGGACAAAATCTATTTGTTGTCAAATAATGGCACTAAAGTTTGTCAACAAAAACGTGTGATAGTTACAAATAAAGTGATATAACTGATTGAAAGAGCCAATGTCAACACAAAAAACAAGTACAACACTTACAACGCTGATTAGGTCACTTAGCTATCATGTGGAAATTCCTCCCCTGAACTCATGAAATTCCTCCCTGGGGAGGAATTCCTCCCCGGTTGGGAACCACTGGTTCACATCCATTAAATTTTTCGACACTCTGACACGTGACACCCAATCGCGGCAACGCTAGTTTTCCTGACTCGGTATTCTGAACGCAGTGCTTTTCTTTCGTTTAAAAGATACATTTTTATCCTCCAACTGTGGCTTTTCCTTGTTCCCGTTGTGCAGTGAAACTTAAGTAAGGGCTTTGGGTACGTACTGTCTGTTTTCACTTTCTCAGCCTTTCCTCTTCTTATTGCGTTGTGCTAGACATGATAATAACTGTGACTAGAGTACTGCAAAGTTGCGAGCGTACATCGTTTTACAACGTTTACTTTTCTAACAAAAAAGTAGGTATTTGCACTTGAAACGGATACTAATTGTGTCTCGAGCAAGTTCTCAGTCAAGCACTTGATAGACAGAGCGATTGTTGATTAGAATGTTGCAAAAATGTGTTAAAACCACAAAGCGCTTCCTAATTCCCAGAAATGTTTCCGGTCTACAGCACACGGTTTATATTGCTTTGGATCTTGTCGTGTCCCGTATGTTCGTGCTCTTGTTCATGGGTTGTAATTTCTACTGTTGAAACTGTTGTTGCGAGCATCAGTTCGATTGCCGGCAGTCAATGCACCACTCACTAAAATTTCCCTGTTTGTATTTCACATATTTCACATGTCAGGATTTGGAGAGAATAAAAAGAAAGTCGGTTTTATGTTGCATTCATTAGGCATCATGACATCATAAACGTTCTAACAACACTCCGTCCCGCCTTCTCTTAGTTCCACTTTACCTATATAGATATTCCTTGTTATCGCTGAATCTAAATATAAGTGAACAAGAATCCAAATAGAGTGGCCAAGAATCAAATAGAAAATAATTTACCATTCTAGTTCTGGATTTTCTTGAAGCTCATTTGGTCCAATTTGCTAGCTGCTTACTATTGAAGAGTTGTACGCCTGAAAGCAAAATTCGTTAAAAAAATTAAAAAACAAATAAATAAGTCGTCAGTCGGTATTGTTTTTGACGATAAATTTGTGAAGAAAAATTGGTTTCTTACTTCGATTTCTTTGTTCCTGGTACTATATGTGTCATATGCACATTTTCAAAACAACTAGCATGAATGTTTCGTTGCTACTTGCATGGTGGTCAGCTTGGTGTGTTAGTTATCTTTTTCTTGGCTGTCCGTACGTCGGCGTTACACTACACACGCCATCGCCTGGGGGTAAATTTTTTGAGTAAGTCTTCCGCATGGTGACATGATTGGCCCGCATTCTGGAGGTTTGCTTTGAGCATTACGCTATGAGAGCCCCGATTCAAGACAAGCAAACCTAACTTTCGTTCCGCTGTTGGTTTTGAAGGAATAAAACAAAACGGTGTGGGAACCACCACCACTGACGTCATCGTCAACGTCGATTCTACAACATCGCCATCGAGCGGCGACGTTCAAGTCGATGTTCAGGTACGGATTGTATAGTGGCAGAGGACGAGGAGCTGCCGGTGATGCGATTGGTTTCACTTAGATAAGAAATCAGTTTTGTGAGGAAGGAACGATGGTTGATAACTACTGAAGCTAAACAATTAATAGGTTTGATCTGAACGCGGTTTTATTTGGAAAGAATCAAAGGTGGCCTTGCGTCTGCAGCACACTTGCTGCACCGGTGTACAACTGTACATATACTTTGAGACTGTCACAATTAAACACTGAAAGTTCATTGAAAAAAATAAAGGAGGGTAGTTTCAATTAAGTCATATACCAATATACTGTATTTGAAAATGAAACTGAGAAATTTGAAAGTAATTGCTGATCGCGGCGGTTTATTTGCAGGGCGAAGAAGAAAAAGCGAAAGAAGACGAGGACGAAGACCCTCTGGACGAAACGGCGCTCGATTGGTGGTCAAAATATTTTGCTTCACTCGACACGTTGAATGAAGTAAAAACACCATTTAGATTTTGCTGAAGCAGATGTTGTATGCTTCAAAAGATCATTCTATTTTTTTAGAACATTAGACAGATTAATGTTTCAGAATGCATGTTTGATAGGACATAAAGTGAATGCGTGACTTATGCTTGTTTTACTCGTTTGCGGTCCAGTGGTTTCAAAAACATGGATAAAATTTATTTTTAGTTTTTTGAACCAACATTTCCGTGTGTGATTGCATCAGCAGGAAGGATGGTTTTGGAACAAGTCTTTCAAATCTAATTTTTATCAGATTAAACGAGATGTTGCTGACCTAATGTCACTGGTGGCTCATTACATTATTTGAATATTGTTTGAAAAGAGGTTTTTTCTAAATGTCTTGTCACTAAAATTGATTTTCGTTTTCAGCCCATCAAATAGCCATGACCATCACCGTTGTGTTCTGCAGATGACTCATCGTAATCTTTCGCGAAAACACTCATCTATGACATTTCTCCGCGCGCAAATTGTTTTTAGCTTGACGGTGAAATCACAACATCCATTTTATTTTGATCAGGAGAAGCTGAAACAGGAGGAAAACTTGCAAGACTTGTATAGCGACCAGGATGGCGGTGAGGAAACAACAAATGCTGACGGAAATGACACAGCAGCAGGCGGTGCTAAGGATGATGAACCAGGTGAGTGAACTGTACTGACCCAGGAAATATTGGCACGTGAAGTTTGCTTTTCTTAACTCATAGTGGCTCAGTTCAATATTAACTACTGTAGGACTTCTAGCTTTCTATCAAAGCTTGCCCTCGGTCAGCAAAAGTGATTGGGAAAGGCAGTTGACCGGAGCACTGGCCTGTTACGTTGTTTGGAACTCGGCAACGTTATTTTACCTGAAGCAGCATTTTCGCGATAGAGAGATTTCAGAATGACCGGTTTTTTCTAGGACCTCGGGACCATCGTTGTCCTGGCTTAGAATATAAGCTGCACTATTCCTTTTCCGTGACCAGGTACCAAATAATGTGTTGGCGGTCCAAAGTCTGCTGGCCAATGATGGCTTGCAGCTGGGAAAAAACACCAAAATCTCTCCTCATTCAGCTCATGCTGTAAGACGCAATCAAGGCAGTGAGAAAGGATTGCACTTCACGCGTCGTCAGATCTGATGACCGATAGCCACGTTTTGAAAAATTTGTTAGTCAATCTTAGGTTATGTGAAACCTTGGTTCCACCTAGGATTGATTTCAAATGTGACCTACTTTCTTAGGCACTGTGCATGCATTGATAGAAAGCGAAAGCTCTTTACCCGCCCTTTATGCCATGTCGTATCGTCAAAGGGTCGGCGAAGCACTGAAGCGAAGTAAACGAAGTGCTGAAGCAGTTGAGACCTGAAGGACAAAACGTGGGGTCTGAACAATGTGTACGTGAGAGTGTATGAGAGACAGTGAATATTCAGTGAGCAAAGAAGCTTCACTTGTCCAGCCAGTTATGCAGCATACTCAAAGAGAATGAGCGAAGCAATGGTAAACTCATTTTAAGGGTGAAACGTAAATATCATGTATTTCAAACACGAACTTTCTATCGTGAGGTTGGTTGCGGAGGCACCAGACCTAAGATATCTTGAAACACCTCACGGGTTTCAGCAGCCTTTGATGATTCTGCTGCTTGCTCAACACCTGAACGCGACCAAGCCACGCCTGAGGTTGTAATCACTTCACCTGCTGGTGCTTTGCCAGCTTATGAGACGTTTACCCAAGTAGTTTTCGTTCTTGTGCAAGGTTAAAAAATACGTTACTTTAGTTTTACCTTGACGCCAAAGTTTCAAACCTTTTTCTTATAGAAACCATAGAAACCTTATTTCAAAGTTTAATAATCATATGTAAAAAATTTAGTGGTTTATCCATTTGAGGTTTCCAAAGCAGTTTGTCATCGTTCTTAATGTTTTGAAATTCGTTGATGTTGCACCTACTACAGTATATTCAACAATTATTTGAATAAAAGCTGAAAATGCCTGAGCAGCAGGCGAATTGTTGCTCTGAAAACACCATGCAGTGTATGAGTCTTTGCTGTGAAAGAATATCTTTCGATGGACACGGCATATGTCTACCAATTCCATCGTGATTAACCACAGACCACAAATTCGCAAGGTTTATGGGTAGGAAAGCAGTTAATCATAAATTAGTTGATAACTAACTTTGAGCACGAGTCTAAATTTCAGTTTTTTCTACTCAATCGTTAACAAATTCATTTTGCTTTATTTTTTGGCTGCGCTGATGTATGCGCATGGTCTCCGGTACTATTCAGTTCAATTGTAACAACAAACGGATAGTATAATGGCAGATTTCATGTTCTCAAGTTAAGATAATTGTCTGCGTATGTTATTTTTATATTATGTCGAAACTGATGTTGCAATTGTATGTTTGCATTTTTTTGAAAGTGGTGTGATGCGGCTATTCTCAAGCGTTTGGCAAGCGATTGTTTGGAAAACACGCCTTCATTTCGCATTGAATAATAATCACTCCGCTTTGAATTGCCGGTGGTTTGTCTTAAAAATGCACGTTTCGCGAGTTTTGAAAGCACAACAAACGAACCAACTAACAGGCGTCCCGGTTGCAGGAACTCTTCTTTCGTAGGATATTACGAAAATATTCATTATCTTTGTCATTAAGAAATGTGACCCAAATTTTGCGATGTTTTCCAAAATCGGAAAATATCTTTGGCATTTGGGAACCATTGTAACGGTGCTCCAGTTAAATTTAGTTAATGTGACTCTTAGAACTCGATGGTAAGGATTCGTTGGAAGAATCATCTTGCAGCGCACCGTTGCTGGGCTTTTCGTCAAAAGCGACGGACAGCAAAAAATCACTTGGCTCCAAGCAAACGAAACGCAATCGGAATGGTCGTCTTCAGGGTTTGTTCGGGGCAAGACCCGCTCGGGCATGCTGCTTGGTGAAAACGTACACTGTCTAACTGTGGGTGGCGAGTTTGGACAACTCGTTCAAACGGCGGGTGACGAGTTGGGGACAACTCGTTTAGTGAATCAGTGGCTCCCAACTTCGTCGATACCACCTTGACCACAGTTATTGCAGAAATTTTTGAAAAACGTGGTTATGATGTTTGAAGCGACGTCTGAAAAGTCCATAGTTTCACCAAAACGTGTGTACGCCGTAAACAGTCGCTGGTGTGGATCGGCGTAACTCAGTGGGAACCACTGCGTGGAGTGGAAGGTATGCTGCGGCTTGCTGCCTCTCCTACTCATCGCATTAACCCGAGTCATTGCTTTCATATTAACTCTTTGTGGTGTCAGATTTCCGAAGCGAAATCAGCAACGAACCGTCATCTTGTCGTTACTTTTGCGTAACTGCTGGTGGGTTTCTCTTGTACAGCGAAGAAAAAACTTAAAAAAGCAGTAATATTTATGAATCTGAAAAAATATTTTTTTTCTTTATTTTGCTTTCTTTTTTATAAACAAGATCATTTTCTGTAAAACGTCATTGATAAAAGAACGGAAGTTCTGCTAAACGGAAATGCATTCCTGCATACACCATTCTGGATCATCTGGAAGATTGGTTATCAATTACGAGCGTCATAATCATTGCAGCAGTAGTTTTTTGTTGTTGATTTTGTGCTGCAAGAAAAATGATGCCGCGTAAAGACAAAAAAGCTTTTTGTAAGTCTTTGAAATGAACTCTATCAACTTTTAATCATCAGTCAACCAGCAACTCCAATGTTGTTTAACAGGTCATTGCGCGTTTGTGAAGAAAGATAAACAATTATTTTTTTCGCTAGGAATGAAAAAGACGTAAACAACCTTCAGTTGTACTGTATGAGAATGGCAGCTTGTTCCCAAATTTTTATTGCATTTTTTTCTTTCTATCAAGTGCAATGTTGAAGTGAGAATCGTAGAAACGCCGGTGAATTTTACCCATTGATGTAATGCTACACAAGCGCATGTAAGCAATCTTCACATAATTAAAGTTGTTCTTAAGATTCGCACAGTTTTAGAGATCATGTATTTACAGTAGTTTCAACAAAAAATCCAAAGGTGTACTGACATTGAAAGAGGTTGTTTTCTCGCAGCAAATATGAGGTTACTCGACTGGTTCGGCAATAGCGGTTGAGTGCTTGACGCTTGTTGGTAGAGTTCCACACATTTCTTGCTCATCAGATGCATCATTCTTATTCAAACGGAATTTGAATCAGGTTGATGATTGGTGTGCGCTGGTACTCGTGAAAATGAAGTTTTAGCGTTAAGCAGAAACTCAGGTCTGGTAAGCATGTGTGACAGTATAAAAAGATGTGAAGAACGTTTTTTGTGAAACTTACGAAATGCATTACTTCTGTTGCGGTATTTAATGTCCGCTGTTTTGGATTAGATGCATAAGGAAAAGTTCTCCCAGACAGCGAGTTAGACAACATTTACTACAATGCTCCGAAGCATGCTCGCATTGTTTTGCATAACTGTGAACGTATTTAAGCATAGGAATACATGCTCCAAAGTTTGACTAACCTTTAAGGTTACGTACGTGCAAATGCAAACTACACACGCCACTATTCGTCCATTTGACACTTGACAAGGTAAATATTTTGCCACCCACACTCCTACATATGACAAAACTCCTGCTGGCATTCATGGCCGTTGTAAGCAGTGGATAACACAGTAAAAGTTTGCTGAGGAATGCAACAGACCCTCGCAGCCTCGAACCGATACCTCGCTAAAGTTTCTCCGCTTATGTTGGAAAATAGGTCCTAACTTTTCCACTTTCTCTGTTTCTTTGTCAACGTCACAATACCCCTATTTTGCAGCTCCCCAAGTTTTCTATGGTCAAGTTCTAGAGCTCGACAAGAAAAGTATGGTAACCTTGCCGCTCTGCTTCACTTGCACGCCATTCGTGATTTGCATGCTGCTTAATTGCGCTTTACGCTTGACCGAATGCTTCATCAAGTTTGTAACAGCTTCGCTTACAGTGAGCGCAGGCAGAGCGTATTATATTTTCGCTTGTCCTGGACTTAATCGTATATGCGCAGTAAGACGCATGCCCGTTTTTTTGCTTGCGTTATCAGCGGTAGCATGCTTCATATCCCGTTTAACATTTTTATAGAAGGCTCAAGGCGCATGTTGCAAAATCAAAACAACAAAGACGAATCTTATCATGAAAGTAGGGCTGCTGGTAAAGCAAAAATGAAAAAGTCGTTTGGGCTACAGCTGATGATTTTAAATAAACTGTCTGTTTGAGATTGCTTTCTTGCACTCTCGAAACAGGTGCCTCCATATGTAGCGCATCTTTTGTATGAACGTGAATTTTAGCTTCACTACCGATTTGTTTTCATGTTTGACGCTTTGGTTTAATTTAAAACAATTTTGTTAAATTGTAAAGAAAGCGGACCTGCCTTGATTTCCAGCTCAGAAAGTTATGCCAAATTTCTCTGAGCCGGAAACACTTTAAAAAACGCTTAGACGTGTCATCCGGTACGGAATACTGTCAATAGCTATTGATGTTTGATGATATCAATAGGAAGCCCAGCTTTGCACGATTTTGAGGGAAAGAGATCGCAGGCAAGTTTTGCTTGCCGACATGTATGAGTTAGACCAGGGGTCTCAAACACACGGGCCGTAGGGCGTTTTGTGCGGACCGCTATGGTTTTTCGAAATGTTGAAATAATTAATAATTACGCTATTTAGTTCGTTCACGGTGCTTAAAAGTGCTCGGCTAGCGAGTGAACAAGTTCCTTTTAAACGGACGTAAAGACGGATAGAAACGATTTGCCTGTAAGTCATGATACCTTTCGCAGGAAATAAGACGTAAAAGCTGTTTCAAATAAGGTTCAGACAGAACCGGAGGGCACAATAGGCCGAAGGCTGTTTACCTGCGAAGGCCCATAGTTGCAAACTAAGCTGCATATAGCACATTGGAAAATAATGAACATTAATATTATTCTCCCTCTTTCTTTGTTTAATGCAATGTTAAATGAAAGAGTCTTGCAAAAGAATTGACTCTTACAACGCGATGGTAAGAATTCTTTGAAAGTATCATATAGCAGTGTACCACTTTTGGCATTGCTTTAGTTAGTGTGATAAGATATTTCGTCAATTTTGATACATTTTAGGAGAAAATTTGGTATGTATTTGTAATAAAAACAATAAATAAAAAATTGAGGGCCGTATTTTTCCAGGGCCTAAGGCTGTACCCTTATATAAATAGCCTATGGTTAATCCGGCCTTGGTTCAGGCACCGCCATTGTTGCATCAGCGTCAAAATGCGGCCCTCGGGTGGTCATACTGCAGCCCTCGGGTTACTTTAAAAGACCTCATTTGGTACTCGGAGCAATTTGAGTTTGAGACCCCTGGGTTAGACAGTAGCGTTGGGGGCCAAATATTTTGACTTTAAGCGAGCAACAGTATTTTGTATGTGACACTGCCTCTCAAAGCACAAAACGATAAGATATGTTAGTTGTTTGGGGGACATGCCCCCCTGCACCCCCTGGCTACCCGTGTAGGGTTAGAATCAAACTATGCGATCCAATTGCAAATTGCATGTGTTCTTCCGCATTTGCACAAGCAAAAATCAGAAGGCTATCTTTAAGAATAGACGAACGTGGGGATTGAGGGTTTGACCCCTTTGCTACTCATTTTTTATGGCAGCCTCCGAGTTTAAAAAATAACTGCAATCTTGCGAGCATGCCGAAGCAGTTCTTCGCAAACACTTTTTTAGAGTTTCTAAATTTGCCGCTGCAGAGTGCCAAACCTTTCCAGGAGAATGCACTTCGTACATGTGCTATCCTACTCCAGTTAATTTGCTTGAAATTTCGGTTGTGCAATGCACAGTAGCTGCATAAACTACACGTAAAAAATATTCGACCAAGATAGCTGCAAAGTTGTTCTAGCGCGTTTGTGTTTGATTAACGTTTGTGTACAAATGCAAAGCGATATTAAACTTTCTTCACTAAACGTGCAGAGGCAACGTTTCAACGTTTGGGACCAATGTACTTGAGTTAATCATCGTGTGTTTACTCACCACTGTCTAGGCCCTAGACCAGTGGTTCTTAAATTGGGGGGAGTAAAGGTTTCGCAAGGGGGTAGCGAGTATATGGCAACGACATATTGTTGGAAAACAGGATAATGGCAAATTGATTGTTGTTCTGCCTTTTGTGTGTGTTTGGGAAATTAACTGAGGCACGAGAAACAATGGCTAACGCTTAAGAGGGCTCGGCTAAAAATTTAAGAACCCCTTGCCCTAGACAGACTCTCGGGCATGTGAGACATTTGGGGAAGCGATCGATTTACTGCCGAAAGAAATGACGCGCTGTCAAAAAAATTAAGTTTTTTGTTTCTAACATGTTTAACGCCAAACGCAGAAACAAAAGATGGCAACCTCAAAGTTGGCAAAAAGCTTTTCAAAGGGGCAGTGGGTGCCGTGCGGCAAGCCAAGAAAACCCTGGCAGCCCCTGTGAGGAGAAGGAAACAGAAGAAGCAGCCCATCGACGAACTGAAGGTGGTATTGCTAGCAGGTCTCGCGAGTAACTCTGCATAGATTTAATGTATCAGATTTAAAAACCAGTTCAAGAGATCTTGAAGTGATGCAAAATGGATAATGCCCTTTAACATATCATCTGGTTAAACTCTGATACGTTATTAACATGATTCAGGTTGTTGGCTTACCTTGTGAGGGAGACAGGGCCGGATTTAGACATGTGGAGGCCCCAGGGCGGCCCTTGTGTGGAGGCCCTCAGTTTCTCATGTATATATTTTGAAATATTGGCACCTCTAAATTTGTTTTCATGTGTTTCATTAAAGATCTGTATAGTTTACTTTCACCCAAATAATCCTTTCATTCTGTTGGTTGTAGCTTTCCGTCAGTAACAAGAAAAAATAACAATAATTTCAATAAATATAAACTTTTCTTTGTTTCCTAACACTGTTGTTAGTAACTATTTTTATGATTATTCACATTAAATATGTTAAACCAGCCTTTACCAGGGGGTTCACAGCTCACGACTGTGGAGGTCTCCAGTTTGCGGAGGCTCCTGGGTAGATGCCCACCTATTTGCCCTCCCCTAACTCCGGCCCTGGATGGAGACTTCGGTTATCTTGTCCACAGCTATTTCACTTTTGTAGATCTACGACACGGAACTCGAGAACGTTCCAGAATTTTCCTGCTTCAACGACCTTCTCAGCTCCTTCGACCTTTACCGCGGCAAGCGCGAAGACAACGCTGACGACATCGCTGATCAAAAACGCATTGTAGGAACTTTCAAAGGCGCTTTCAAGATCTACCGCTACCCCCTGCCTATCAACATCGAGCAACCAGACCCACAGTATGGCATGTTCAAGGTAATCTTATTGTTTCTGCATTTCAACAAGGATATATTAACCTGAATTGAGTTTCTTTTCGTATTTTCAAATTCGAGCTATTTAGTGTTAAACGTCTGCGATTTTGTTATAATGATAGTTAGAAAATAAGAAGCTGACCATAGTTCGAAGCAAAATTTATAGAAAAGGGTAATTGATGACTTTTAAAATCGAGAAAACTCTCACTGGCTGATTTTGCCTTGAAATTAGTTATGGTCTTCACAATGTAATTTAAGCATTCTAAACAGCCTAAGGCTATTTCACTTCACTGAGATTGCGCTCGTTTTGATGCTGTTTGCTCCCAACAAAAGTCATGAGAACATATTTCGCGCTTGACTGATGCTAATACGTTTGATACTTTAAACGAAAAGTAACGTATCACGTGATGAGAAGTGCAACCCACACTATCGCGTCTTATGCAATATTTGTGACTGAAAACCCACTCTCAGCAATTCCACTCCAGTCAGACGCATGGGACTATTGTTTATTTTGGCACGACAGGTTACTAGAAAACGTTAGAAAAGCCAGGCACTAGTGTTTGAGTACTGGGAAGATATAAGCTTTACTGTGAGTGCACAAGCGCAATATGAGTGAAAAAAAATTGATGTGCTTCAAATTAGGATTTTCACGGCTTGAAAGCTTGCGGTTTGCTTGTAAACTCAAACTTCAGCCGTTTTCGATTAGGTTATTTCCAGGAGCTATAACACTGAAGTGTTGGTTCTTACCTTGGTGCACACCAAATCGCCTGCGATAAATTTTTTAAGATTTCTGGGGCTGACGACCTGTTGTTTCGGCGGAAAAAAGTATCACTATCACTGCATCAGCTGCAAATAGTACATTTGGAAAGTAGGCAAACCGAAGGGCGGCTAGTTTTCATCAAACGGTGTTTTTCACTATCAGCGAAGGCAGACTTTGCGCATTTAACCAAATCCTAGTTTCGGAACATTAGCGCTTTTTCTGCGAAGCACGCTGAAAACATTGCATGTGTGTCTTCTTGAAGTCCCAAAGGGCCAATGAGTGCGAGGAGGTTTTAAAGCAGTTGCGATATGTTGAACTACTAAGCAGCACAAATGCTCCTTTCTTTCGAGCGTGACCGTTTGTAACGAGACCACGTGACCCAGAGCCTGCCAATGAACGACCCAATCCACGTGCTGGTTCGCGTCTACATCGTCCGTGCCACCGACCTCCACCCGACCGACCCAAATGGCAAGGCGGATCCCTACCTTGTCATATCGCTTGGAAACGAGAAGGTGAACGACAAGGAGAACTACATATCCAAGCAACTCAACCCTGTCTTCGGAAAGTAAGTGCGAGCGACTGTAGACATTGTTGCGACGTTTATTGAGCCGACCGTGATGGAAAGGTAATGCGAGGTTGCGTAACAATATAATAGCATTGTCAAATTGAAACGCTGATTTCCAGAACCTTCGACTTTGAGGCGACCTTTCCAATGGAGAGCATTCTCACCATGCAAGTCTTCGACTGGGACCTGCTCAGCGCTGATGACCTCATCGGCGAGACCAGGATTGACCTCGAGAACAGATTCTACAGTAAACACCGGGCGCTCTGCGGCGTCGCCGAGAAATATGCAGTGTAAATGCGATTCATTTTCTGACGGCCTCACATTTTCTCAAACTCTGCATGCCGACTGCCAAGCATGCAGGAAGAAATAAGCCGAGAACAAAATTGTGTAGCATACGGGTTATACCGCGATGTACTTGGTTGAACACGCGCCACCAAAGGCGGTAGGCTGGTTTCGATTCCCGGTCGGGTCATACCGAAAATTTGAAAAGCGGTACTTGCAGCCTGTCGAGTCTAGTGCTCGGCGCTGATGGGTGAGTGCAAGAAATGATCCACGCACAGTGCTGCCATTGACTCATCACCAGTACAGAACCGCCGCCAGAAAGTTTTCAATAGGGGGGCTTTGCATTTCTGCCTTGACACTCCACAATTTGACAAAAGTCAGCTGATTTATAGCGTTGCAAGTTTCAATTTGGGGGCTTGGAGCTTTGTTTGGGGGGGATAAGCCCCAAAAGCCCCGCCGTGGCGACGGGACTGCACCAGAAAAGTCACTCCGAAAGCAGCCGTGTCACCTGGGCCGCAAGTAAGCGCGGGTGGGCACCGCAGACCACTCGTGACACTCCGAAAGGAGCAAAAAAAGGCGAATATAAATACACTGAACGGGTTTTGGCTGAGGGTTCAAAGAAAAGTTTCTAGTGAGTGATTCGGACTTGCATAGGATTAGTCAAGTGCCCTAGTAAAATCTGAGTGAGTGCCAAAACTTTGTTACTACTGTTGCGATCGGAAAGCCTGAGCGGCAAGTGCGCAAAGCTTCGCACTGTGGCAGCAAGCAACAATAGAGATCACCCGACGAGATCACTCGTTTGTTGCTTGTTCGCGCCACATACATATATTTTTGTTCTTCGCGCACATCCCGTTCGTGGTGAATCACACAATCAACGCAACACCACCGGAGAGGTTGCAACACTACCAATGGTTTGGAAGTGTTACTTCAGTTCTGATATCGTTGCTGTCCTGTGTAAGCGTTTTCAAAGTTTACCTTACGTTCAGCTTGTGTAAATTCTAATTCTCCCGCTTTTGAGACCATGATATGTGGTTCTAGCCGAAACTTCCTACTTTGTGCTTTGCCACTCATGAAAGCGTACGACCAGAATGTTTTTTAAATCAGTGAAACTACTGGATAATTGCACTGTATATCCTGAGTTTTTGCGTGCATGTTTTGTATTGTTTAAGGCTGATTAGGGGGTGGAATGATAAAAATGTTTTATTAGAGCATCAGAAAAATTTGAGTTAAAAGCTTTAAAAATAGTGTTTACGTGTTTGCGGAAGAAGCTTTGCCGTCGTTTGTTTAAGCAAATATTAACTTCAAGCAAAAAATTTTTAAATGGAATTGCTGAAACAATGTCTTTCCTTCACAGTTTCGGGTACAACCAGTGGCGCGATCCCATGAAGCCCTCCGATATTCTGAAGAAACTTTGCAAAGACTTGAAGGTCGACGGCCCTCACTTCATGCCTGGGAAAGTGCGAGTTGGACAGAAAGTCTTCAACGGGCCTATAGAACTGGAAGATGAGAACGGTAAAGCAATGACCGCCAGTGTTATCTTTATCTTGCTACATTCAATCAATTATCTTCTGATTCCCTCGCTTCTTGACTTGCTGATCTGACATGGTTTTTATTTTTCACCGCATTGCCAGAAACTGGAATGAAAATAACTCCACCTCCTAATTCGTTCACGTAATGACGTGCGTTTTTCCAAAAATTATTATTGCAGAGCTTTGATCTACAGGCGGTAAACCTTAGTTTTTGTGGAAATTACAAGGACCTTTTAATCATCTGTACCCATTCATATGATGCTGGAACGAATTTCGACACGCATTTGGGCTGGCTAACTTAACACACAATAATTTTTTAGTTGTATTATAGTATTTATATATTATTATCTATCCTGCTGACATGGTTTGTTTGAATTATAGCAAAGATATAGAAAATTTGCATTTTAATTATCCTTGTTTTCTCAGATGCTATTTCAAGGGTGAGTTTTTCCTGCATTGAAATCCAAAGATGAAGTTTACTTTTGAATCACGAAAGCTAACATTTGTTTGCCACTGTCGATTCTGGTGAAACAGTTCGTCAATTATTTGTTTACTGCAAATTAACTGTGTGTTCATTCTTCAAACATTGGGACTACTTTCGGTGCAGGTCACAAGAAACCATCGGACGAACACGTCGCTTTGGTCGCACTACGTCACTGGGATGAAATTCCGAAGGTCGGCTGCCCTCTAGTGCCCGAGCACGTCGAGACCAGATCGTTGTACAGTCCCGAAAAGCCGGGAATCGAACAGGTGGGCCACGTCGGTTTTGGGTTAAACTAGTTCCACTGTATTTGTCCTAAACAAAGCTCTCCAAAACGTTGCTCCAACACGTCTGTTTTAATTTGGGATGCATTTCAATGACGTGCTTTGCGTACCAATGTCGTCTCCATTCATTCACGTGCCATCTTCGTTTCTCCATCAACATTTGATTGTGCCTTACGCTTGGTTCATAGTAGGCCTGTTATGATTTCGAACGAAATATTTGGGGGATTAGTAACTTGAACGGAATGGCCAAAGTCAGCATTCGGGACCTAAGCTTTGTGAAAACAGGTTCTGATGAAGAGTGACACCGAGCTACTGACACGTGTTTGGCATTATTCCCGGTTTCACGTGCACAGGCACAATCATTGAGTAAACAAGTGTAAAGGAAGCGATCGCAGTATCGAATACACTGCAATGCAAAGCCGAACTTATTTAGAAATATACAGAGGAGTCTGCACAGTTTTGAAGATTTCTGTTTTTTCTACGATCTTTTTGTCTGTGAACGTAATTTGCAGGACAATTCCAGTTTTTGCATCACAGGGTCGTCTCGAGTTGTGGGTGGATATGTTTCCCATGGACATGCCTCTGCCCGGCTTGCCTGTCGACATTTCACCGAGAAAACCAAAAGGGTATTTGACTGGGAATATTAATGTTGTAGTGCAGTGGTTCCCAACCGGGGAGGATTTCCTCCCAGGAAGGAATTTCATGAGCTCAGGGGAGGAATTTCCACTTTATAGTTAAATTGCCTATCCGTTGCTAGTGTTGTACCTCTTTTTTAGCTTGACATTGGCTCTTTCAATTAGTTATATCACTTCATATTTGTAAGTTATTTAGTGGACTATCACACGCTTTGGTTGACATACTTTAGTGCCATTATTTGACAACAAATACTGTAGTTTTGTCCCACTTTTATTGATCAAGTTATTGTCGTGATTAAGGACCATTGTTCTAATTGTAGTTAACACAAGCCGACAAACCCGAACCATGATCTGTACCGTGACAGGTAAAAGGTAGATGAGAAGAAGTTTATTGGTAGATCAAATATTCCTGCCGACTCTTTCCTTCTTTCAATCGTTTGGCTACCTGTCATAACTGATCATCGAAAAAGATAAACTTGAGGCATGCAATATTTGAAGAAGTTAATAGAATACAGTGCGTTGTGCACTGTCACAAACCTTACCGAGTATCCCACTACTCTCCGACAAAAAACGAACAAATTTCGCATTGATCGAGTTCAAAATTGAACCAAATTGATATTTGAAACTTTTTAATTACCGATGCATTTCGGTGTGTTTTGGTTGCATTTTTTTCATTTTCATCTTCCTATCACAAAATTAACAGTAGCACTATCTATTGGATTATTATATCATTAACGATCAGGCCCGTAATCAGGTTGGGACAGCTGGGGGTACGAAGAGTTTTCTGAGAGGGGCTCAAAGTTTTTAAACTATGTCCAAAACATTTTTCCAGGGGTGGGAAAACATTGTCAGTGGGGGTTATCCCATCCTGCACCTAGTTACGGGCATGTTAATGATATCTACTTAGATGTTTCAACTGCTTATAGTTAGACTTAAAGTGCATTCCAAGTTTTCTGAGTGATTCTTTGACTTTTTCCCAAGTAAACTTGCTGTTTGTTTGAAGCCGCTAAGCAGAGCTAATTATCGTATGATCATGGTTTGTTGGAAAGACGCAAAAATGCCTCTAGGATTATCGTTCAACCCACAACGTGCGATCTGAATCATCGCAAAAATGACGTTTTACCCCTTTAAGCCACCCTGCTGAATTTGTATAATAGGGGAGTAATGAAAATTTATAAAATGAGCAAAGGGAGGAATGCATCAAAAAAGGTTGGGAACCATTGTTGCACTGAACTGATTTACATGGATGGTTTTGAAGTGAACTTTTTTGTAATATACTGCGGTTTATGCAAACGTGAGTATATCCTAGAACAGTTTCTGTCACCTGCAATTAGAAAACTAGTGTTCGCCTGAGGATCTTCTCATGCACACTTGATACGCAGCCGTGTGCAACTGTAAACGTTGCCGAGTTTGAGGGAAGCTTCTTGGTGCATCTTGTGCCAAATGTTCGATTGTTATTTCGCCAAATCTTCTCAGCGATCTTGTAGAGAGCATCCAGAAAATTGTGAACTGGGAATGGCAGCGGGTTACCGCCCTGAAGGGGTGGGCTAGTGTGTTTTTTGTGATGGTGTATGTGCCATAGCAACGTAATGGCGCTTTGGATGTAGAGATGGTGGTGGTGATTTAAGGATATTAGGACAATAGCGGTCCTACGAAGAGAAGTAGCGACGCCCTGCGCACAAGAATATATTGCCTTTTTTCAATTTTCCAAAGCGACAAGTCACTAATGCGTAACTTAGGCTGCTTAATCACTTCTGCTAACTTCCGACCACTTCAGCTTCCAGCTTCGCCTCATTGTGTGGAATACGGACGAAGTTTTGCTGCAAGACGACGACTTCTTCACCGGGGAGAAGGCATCTGATATATACGTCAAGGGGTACACCCTTGTTCAGCTGCATCGTGTACAGTGCATCAAGGATGATATTCACCGCTCTTAAAACTCCTTTACCTCCAGAGGAAAAGCAAATAATATTTTAGTTACTCTTGGTGCTGTGGTAAAAAATTCAAAAAATTTTTCTGAAGCCTAAAATTGTGGTTACTTGTTGATGGGCAGGGCATAAAAACGAACGAAACAATCCAAAACAATTTTCATGATACTTTTTTGCAGTGGGCTCCTGATTTTACGATTAAAAGCACATCTTCACGCGAGATTCAAACTGGATCATGCTTGAGGTGAAGCGGTGTTTCAGAAACATTTACAGGGGTTTACTCTGTTTATGGAGGAAGCGCTACTTACTTTTGGGATCAACTTTAGGAAGAAGTGTTTAAAATCAAATAGACAAGGAGCAAACGCTCCTTATCCCAACGCGAGTCAGTGCCACATGCCCTGATGCACTGCACATTACTTTCGCTACTTGATCTGCGCTTTAACGTAAAGTTTTGTGTTTATTTTCACGCGTTTCCGGGAACAAACAGGTTTGAGATGCGTGTGATTGTGTGGAACACAGACGAAGTCGTTTGTGAGGACGATGACTTTTTTTCTGGTGAAAAAATGTCTGATATTTATGTAAAAGGGTGGGTTGTTTGCGGCATGCATCGTCTCTACTGCCTTGCTATGTGTTTGCTTGTCGGCAAAATAGCTTAGAAACAATGTCGCAGTCCATACTGTAAGTAGTGTCTTCTGCAGCACAAATCATGAGCATGGATCAAAGAGTTCGCTTTGCTCAGTTACGCTTGATTGTTTCAATCGTTGTGAGGTTTGCTCGAAATTGCCAAAATCCCACTTTCTTCTGTTGTAAGCATCAGGTTAGTTTTGAGTGAATAACATTCACGCTTGGCTGTAACTTACGATAGAACGCCGTGCATCGGGTCCGCAGCAGTGTAAGAAAGCATTGGTTGCTCTTGAAATAAAGAGACGCAACCACAGATTGAAAACTGAAACGTGCAACTGTTCATCATGGTCAATTCACTGGGGTTTATTCTTCGGATACCAACGAAATTCCATGCACGAAATGAGCTAGCATTTTCTACTTAAAAGAATCCTTATTGTAAAATAGGAAAAGTTTTTGTAGGCCTTAAAAAAGTGAAATTTTTCAGTCCTTCGTGGTTTACAGTTACGAAGTAAAACGTCAAGTAGCATTGCCTACTCGTGGATTGTTTGATGTTTTCATGAAAAGAGCAGGTGTGCGCTACGCAATTACGCTCGCAAGACCGATTGGTTACGACATCTCTTTTCTTGGTAGGTGGTTGCTAGGCGACGACAAACAAGAAACAGACATCCACTACAGGTCGCTAACGGGCGAGGGCAACTTCAACTGGCGTTTCATATTCCCATTCGATTACCTCATCGCTGAAGAGAAGATTGTGGTGACAAAGAAGGTGAGCTATGAATGTGCAACAGTCAAAAACCGAATCGTCTTGTAAACAAACGAGCAGTAAACTTTTGCGCATCAGCGTATGCCACTTTTAATTTGTATGTGCTGCGCTTAGCCACAGACGTTCGCAATCAATCTAGCTTCCCTTTTTGTGCAGCTTTCTCAGCAGCATCCTTCTTCAGTGTGACGACTGCCTGACCGTGCAGTAGAAAGGTAGCAATCCGACATCGAGACTAGCTACTTTAAAATTTAGCATGTTATGTACTTCCATAGATGCCTTCTTACATACGCTGTAAAGATAACGAATTAGAGAGCTAAACGTGTTTATATTGTGACGAACATGTGGTGGCTTTGCTTGAAATGTTTCACGATTTGCACGGCGTGTTCATGTTTATTTTGTTTCCGCGCAGGAATCGATTTTTTCTTGGGACGAGACTGAGTTCAAAATGCCCCCAAGACTCAATCTACAAGTGTGGGATGCTGATCACTTCTCTGCAGATGACTTTCTTGGTGAGGATTGATGTCAACTAGCCGCAAGATAATTTTAACAGCTTTTTTCACAGCTGGAAATGATACTGATATTTCAAACGTGCAACTATCCAGAAATATTAATAAAACACAATTTGTGTTCGTTGGAAGTTTTGCTTTCTTTAGCTTCCAGTACTCATCCTTAACACCGTGACAAACATAGTTTGTTAAAAGTAGGAGGTCTCACTTCAATTAAACGCGCCTTGTTCGTTCGTAACAGCAAGCCAGGCATGAACAAGGCTTGTGCTGGAAATGTTGCGGCTTTTTCTCGAAGGTTCTCTGACGCTCGACTTGACTCGTTTACCGCGTGGAGCAAAATCCGCGAACAAATGCTCCTTGAAGTTGGCGTCAGAAGAGGAAGAAAACTGTGACGTTCCGGTGGTTTCGCTCTTCAAGTTGAGGAGGATCAAAGGCTGGTGGCCGTTCACGGCGAAGAACGAGCAAGATGAGCTGGAAATCACGGTGAGAAACCCATTCGATGACATAAAATGTGTCTTTTGGACTACTCGACCCACTCCAGCTCTGTAAAATTTTACACACCCGCACGGTTTTGAACACTGTCGTATTGCAAAATAGGCCAATTTTGAGCTAACGCCTTGTGCTAACGTGAAAACAAATGAGTATTTTTGGCCTGAATAAATGAGATTTGAAAACATTGCGTCCTTGAGCAATTGCACAGGCTTGCATCTTGTGATGTCATAACAATTTCGTATATATAGCATTGCTGCGACGGAAGTTTACTTTTCTTGTCAAGTGCAGTTTACTGTATTTACTTTTGTAGCTGGTTTGGGACTAAATCTGACATCATTTCATAAACTTCTTTCTTTTCAGTCAAGGGGAATTTGTCTGTCCGTTTAAATTTTTTACAGTCTTTTTGTGCTCGTACGATCGTAAACAATTGAAACAATTCAGTATACAAAGCAACAGGTGTTCAGATTTTCGCGTCGTAGGGAACTAAAACTCGTGTCGAGTAAGCTGCCCGAGTGGAATGTAACAAGGTCGTGGAAAATCTCGGATCCCCTGCGAAGCACAATAAATTCGGATTTCGTGGGCCGCAATATGCCAACCTCAGATCACTTGAGCAAACTGCAACTTCGAATCCCATGGGAAGCACGTTTGACATTAACACGAAGGCCACAACAAGTAGGAATGCAATGCAGGAGTGTATATGTGACAATACTTGAAGACAAATGGTGAACGAGGTTCACCAGCCTGGGATATTAGCCTTTGCATTCATCGACTAGGGACTGTACATTCCTTCAATTACTGCCCAGCTGCAACTTCCCAAGTACGCTCGTCAAATGTCTTGCTCCTGTTGTTTGAATTTTGTGTCACTTATCATGTATCGATGAGTGAAATGCCCCCCTTCATCATGTTGAGAATTTAGGGACATCTTCATTCCTAAGCAAGTTAGCAGAAATTTAGATTGGGATCACTATTACAAATTTCATCATATTCATGAGTATTTTGACACAAAAAGAAGTTCGTACAGATTGTTTTGGTTTTTATATTTGTTGCAGGGCAAACTGGAAGCTGAACTTACCTTAATGACTGCTGAAGAAGCGGAAAAGAACCCTGCGGGATACGGAAGGGATGAACCTGATCCCTTGGAAAAACCCAAGTATGTTTTATTTCCGAATAGCATGATTTTGACGATTCAGAGGACACAGGTGCTTTTGTAAATAAGCCGAGCTTTGGTGGAGTGATGTGCAATGAAGTATTTTTTACAAGGCTTATCAGAGATGTGTTGCTTTTGAAAGTTTGTTTAGAATTTGCTCTCTTGAATGAAGCAAGGGCATGCGCTAGGTTCATATCCCATTTGTCTTGAAGCGGTGTGCGGTTTATGGAATAATATCACACCAAAACGATTTCAAAAAACGTGATATCGCTGACGTGCTACGTGCTACATTGCTGGCTTCGCGCTGTTGCCATGTGACATGATGCTCTTCCCATTGCATTTGCACCTCTGCTTGATCGATCATTCTTGTCCTGGTGAGGTACTGTTCTTTTCGCTCCAGCTACTATACCCGTAACTGTTGTTATTCAGCCTGCTGCGCATAGATAGATACCGGGTCAGTTGGGATAAATCAAAGCCTGCGGTTGTTTTTCGAGTTGTTTGCTACTTGTCAGTCAAGGTATATCCTTGGCTACATTACATGCTCGAGCAGTAATAAAGTTTCTTTTACAGTACATGAGATCTTGTGGGTATCGCGTCTCATAACTGCTTCAATAGCGAAGCACATCCGCACAGCTTCGTCAAATAGTTGTTACTGTGACGTGTCGTGTACATCGTTACGACGTGTTTCCTATATGATCAACGTCGTGAAAATTATACTGAAAAATTAAGATTACCTTACCACAATCTTTGAGGAGCATTCCATCCTTAAAACTGCCTAGTATCATTTTAGTCAAAAGCGTTGCATCGCATCGTCGTTCAACCTCCGTCAGTATAGGACTTGCTGGTCTCTTCAAAACTTTGTTCTATGCTATGACAAGTTTGGAATCAAGGTCTGATACATTCCGAATCGTTTAACTGAATAGATTGTTGCATATTTGCGCAGCAGAGTCACAGAAGAGCTTTAGTAGATATTTCCATTCACACCGCAGAGCAAAACTCTTGAGTTTGAAAAGCTTTAGTCCCTGACTGTCGTTTACTAACTAGGTTTCTTGTGTAACTAACACAATAGGCAGTGGCGTAACTGACCGGGGGCAAACCGCCCCATTGGCAAGCTAAATGTAAAAACTGGGGCCCCTTTAGTTGACTATTTGATATTTAGTGTTCTTTAGGTTGTTATTTTTTTGCGTTTTTCGGGATGTTTTCGTTTTTTTAGCTATAGACATCCACGACATCCAGAGATTCACTATCATTTCTTAACTTTTTTCTGAGTTTTAGTTAGTGGGCCTCCTTCGGCTTAGCTTTGCCCCCCCTGGCTCAAACCTCTAGTTACGCCACTGACAACAGGTACTGAAGAACTTATTTGGTCCGAATAAGGGGACGTAAGTTCTGACCGTGGCTGCAAAAGCAAAAATGGCTCAAAATGCGCCAAGAATAATATAAGTTGGAAAATCTCTATTGCTTAATTTCGAATACTTAACCTTTCGTTATTTCTTTCAGCCGTCCGGACACTTCTTTCGTGTGGTTCATGAATCCACTCAAGTCTCTTAGGTACTTGATCTGCGCCAGGTTCAAGTGGCTTATCATCAAGATCCTTATTCTCCTCCTGCTCATCGCTCTTCTTGTCCTGTTCATTTATTCATCTCCGAGCTGGCTGATGAAGAAGATCTTGGGTGCCTGATTGGCATCGTCTTTAGCTAAACACTTCCTGTTTTTTCCGAAATCAATTGCCTATACCGCATACCGCTTGGAAGAAAAGAGCTGTTTAGACTTTTGCCAGTGCTTTTATTCTGGTTTGTTAAATTTTATATATTTTCGAAGTCAACCTAGCCTTTAAACTTTGCTTCGAGTGCAAATCATGGCGTTTTAATATTTAAGAATGACTTGTCTGCTGCGCCAGTTGGAAGTATTGCGCACAAGGTGTATCGCGCAGCACACGTGGCAGTGACGTATTTAGCATTTCATTCGTGTCAGAACCGCTTTGGTGGCAAACGAATGACTGAAAAGGGGCGAACGTGCAATCCAGCTGCATAAAATTAAGGATTATCGGGAATGAACTGACGCAGAGGAAAAGACGTCTGATATTAAAAAAATTATGTGTGAAAAACAACAAACGTTTTTGAATTCTGTAAAGATCCACGATTTGTATTTCTCTGCCCTAACGGAGAACTAACTTCACTGCAGCAGAAAGTGACCCGAGGTAAAGGAAAATCGGAAGTGCAGCGCAGAGTACAAGCTCAGAAATATATTTGAAAAAATACTGCGCCCAGCCCGTGGACTCACTGGGGCAGGGTACGCAGGCATGCCTTGCCAGCTGGTGATCGTGGCACCGACGAAACACGTGCTTACCGAAATTTTCTCTGTTTTGATGTGAAAATCGCTTTTCAGGTAGAGCGAAGGTTTTTATTTGGTAATTCTGCATCCGCGTTTTCCACCCATAGCGTTTTTGTGTCTGATATGGACATTTTCACAAAGGCACGTCAAGGTGCAAAGTTTGTCTTTAATGTGGGAAGCATATTTTTCCTTATTGTTGCTTTGTTCGTTTATTGAAAATCTTTCATGCTGAAGTTTGAAATTCTTGACGGAGAGGACTGGATGAAGAGCACATGAACCGGACACGTGTGTACCTCCCCAACTGACCTTTTATTCTACTCTTTGTTTCGCTTGACAAGCGACTATTGTGTCAAATATTGTAGAAATGACGTCTCGACGATTTTCTTTGTTTTTGCGTTGTTGAATTGTTTTCCATCAAGAAGATGTGGAGAGTGTTTGCCCGAGCAACTCCACATTTCGCTGCCAAGAATGTTCCAATTTGCACGTTGCAGCTCGTTCAATGCCGATTAACTCAACTAAATGCTTCGCGTTTTGTCTGAGGTGCAATACGTTGTGGTTTTTGTGTAATTACAGATTTACTGTATCGTTGTGTAAATATGGAAGCAACTTGTTCGAGCCAGATGTGAGTGCTGAGACTACGTTGGGGCACAAACGGTGAAATGTGAAAAACTTGGTGATTGCCGACGAAAATTTTATAGGATTTGTAAAAGTGTTACTGGCGTAAGAGAGACAATGTAAAAGTATATCTTCTAAATACATGAATTCCAGCGTGGAAATGTTTATAGCGTGAAAATGTTTATGTCGTCTTAGTGCCTGGTACCCTTAACTCAGCCAGTTTGATTTGGTGCTCAACGCAGCTGAATCGACTTAAATTAAAATTTTGACTTGTGGAAAATGACAGTGATTGTCCTGTTTTTAACAGTTCGTTGTTTGCTTGCACTTCATCATCCCACATCCAACGCCGGGCTGTTTTTGTTGTTGCCATGAGCAATGTCGTAGTGGGATCAAACAATTTTGCGGCCAATTTTGGTCTCTCTTGCTCTTTACACAAGTTCGTTTTGTATAGCTTTTTATGTGTATGCACTTATTGCGTTTGTGGAAATGAGTCTTCTGCTAATGTATCATTTCTGCTGCTCAATACGAAGGTACTTTTCAGGGCAATTCTCGGATCAAGGAGAAAGACTTCGGTGTAGCATTGAGCTGTGATAACGTCGCAGTCTCTCACTGAAGTCACGGAGTTGAGTTTATTTGGTGAAAATTGGGAATTTTAGACACGAGAAAGAAACCATTGAAAACGCAAAAATGCGCAGGCCACCGAAAAAAACGGAAGGTTATCGAGTCGTTTCCCCTTGATTGGTGGATAAGGTGTGTAGAAAGCCAAGTTTATATCTAAGTCGTATACTTGGGAAAGAGCTGCCAAATTATCAACACAGTTGCGCAGGGAGTGCTGGGTCGCAACCGGTCTCTCTCGGTGGATCAGGTGCTCAGATCCGCAAGGATCTGGGCGTGACCGAGAAAGTATAAACCCAACTAAAATGAAACTCTGCCCTGGTTGTCATAACCTTTTCGCATCTGGCAAGCTCTACAGTTGTTTGCAGCGGTTATGAAATGAGAAGGATATTTAAGATAAACACCAAATAAAGCTCAGCATGCCGTCATCTCCGGTGCGACGTATAACGATGTGTTCGTATTAAGTTTCACGAATCTGATAAATATTTTCGTCCACGCGTGGTAAACTGTTACAAGACTGGCAGTAGGCCGAGAAGTTTCCAAACATATGTTTCTGCAAAACAAGACTATTACTTTTGTTTTTCTGGACTTTGCATAGTGCTGACCTCACAGTCAAAGACCCAATTCAATATTTTTTTCGTATGAAAAGCTGGAGCCGGTTTTGCGAAATTGTATATCTTCGTCGAACAATTAGCATGTTGGTGACACTGATTGTGGCTTACATCCTTGAGACAGGTACTGTAAGAAGCGGGTTCTCATTTTTTGGTTCATGTAGTCTAGCATTTGTCCAAATGTGCTAAGTTCAAGGCCTTCGAATATGTGAGTAACTTTTCTACTCGAATTCCTTTTGGCCATGTTATGTGCTGGACGATATCATTAAGTGTTAACTTGGAGCTGTCTTACAATATTGGGAACATAAACGTATGTTTTCCTAGGATATTAGTCCAAAAACATCGGGATATCTTCGCACATATAACGTTTGACTTCACAAAGCGAGACACATCAATTGCGTTTGGCATGCCACAGGTTTGAATTCTGATACAAGGCAAGACAGACTGTTACGCACAAAGTTGGGCTGCCGAGAAAATGAAAAAGAATGATAAAACACCGGCAGCATGGTCGAAAACGGTGAACGTGGTTGTGAAAATTAAGATAAATGTTCTTCGAAGTATTAATGTGTCAGTGATTTTGTTACGTGTAAGTATCCATATTAATATCAGCAACTTGCAGGCAGTTCAACAACTTCGATATCACACCATGCCAGATTCAGGCAAATCTGTAAAAAAGATAAAGTTCAGGACAAGGAATGAATGAATAAGAACAATATTTTTGCAGGTCATGAATATGCATGCCACAACCCTAACTGATCAACAGAGAACTATTCTAAAACACAGTATTTGTAAACCTTGGAAACAAGATTTTGACATTGACTACTCCGGTTATTTGTTTTGAATTACATAAATAAACGAGCTTAGAGTGTATTTAGATGTATATTTAGAGCTTAGAATATATTTAGAAAGCGAGCTTAGAGTAGCCTATATTTAGATGCGCAGACAACGTCAAGGCCTCTCAAAACACCTTGCAAAAATAATGTGCACAGATACTGGAAAATCTTCCTTTTTGGAAGAAATCCGAGGAAATAATAAAAGAGTCTCTCTTTACCGGTAAGACTGTGAACAACGGCGTCCACGTGTCATTCGCCCATGCTGTTCCCAGATTCTGCCCGGAAGTTTCTGCAGCATGGCTTACCAGGATAGCCTGAATGGTATGAATTTGTTAAAACCGTAGACCACTTGGAGATTTTTGTTGCTTGGGGCTTACGAGTTAACTAGCACTACTTCCTTGTGCAAAGTGGTAACAATCGACCAGTTAGGTTTTGTTGGTTCTTCCAAAGATATCTAGCCTCGATATCCTTGATTTTTTCTAGATGTCCCTGGGTTCTTCGCCTCCCTTCACATAAAATTGTGGACCAACTTAATTGAATCTCATACCTGGTTAATACAAACACGCTGCAGAGCGCATGGAATAATGGATTCGGGATAAAGTGAATGCTCTGAAACCAACAATTTTCAACCTAATATATGACATCTACATTGTTCTTCACCGTAGCCTGCATCAAGGCATCTACATATAGATTAGAGATGGCACGGGCCGCGCATGATCTGCTTATTTAGCGGGCTGCTTAGGTTGAACGTGTGGGCTGCGACCAATATTTTTTAAGCCGCTAATATTGTGACAAAAACTTTCAAAAATGTTTTTAGGTTAGAACCACTCTGTAGGATCTGGGTGAAACGTAACTGAAATCACCTGGTATTGTTTCATTGTTGCTGCATGTTCAGGCAAACTTGTTATTCCCATTTGCGAGCCTTAATTAATGTACTCTGTCGTGCACAACTGGCTGCTACTACACGATTTTTTCCTGTTACATGACGCTGACTTTTTGCATCAGCGTGGCGAACCACGATATCGGTGCTGAGTGGCTTCTCAGACGAAACGTGTTATGCAACGTTTCATGACGTTCTATTGTTTCATAAAAATCTGGAGAAGCACCTGGAAAAATCCCGTGGGCTGGAGATACTCCATTAGTAAGCAGTTTCACAAAAGCAGCTGTTGCTTCTGACAGAAAAACTACCAAATTGGATAAAGTGGCTGTATAAATTGGCCATGCTTATTTGGTTACCTTCTGTGTCCAAGGTTAAATCTTTGAACTTTTCGAATATACGTTCTTCTTTATTTTAGCTAGTTCTTCTAACAACTGCTTGGCCGAACTAGATCTCGGGGCAGGGGTAGAGCAGCCATTCAATTTTCTCATCTTCCAGAACCATCAGGCCGTGCAATTCATTAGGAAGTCGATGGATTGGACACCAGAGGACAGCATGGTCGACGGTTTGTTCTTCTGCGCCACACTCACAGGCCGCAGAGGAGACCATACCCCATTTGTACAGACAGGAGCGAAAACGCCCGACACCGTTGCGGAGGCGGTTAAACCGGATCAGGCTCTTCTTGGGAGGGTCACACATGCGACGTCTACGCACAACCACTCAGTCTCTGATTGTTCTGGAGACTGGCCGACCAGTGACAATTCCAACCGCTCGTGGACAAACGTGGCAAAGCCGTGATTCCTGCTCAGCACTGACCCAGCTAGTGAGAAGTCGGGAACCACTAGCTTGTCTGCAGTTGTGCAGTGGGTCTCCTGTAGGACGATGATGAAATCCTTGTTCTTATAGGCGAGCTGCTCAGCGATGGAGATCTTTTTTGCAGTGAGCCCCTCGGTGTTCATCTGGAGTATGTTGGGTCGTGGGTCATCTTCTCAAGGGCGTTTTATGACCCATCCCACGCCGAACACGTCCAGAGCGGTAGCAGTGGTTGTTCTCGTGGTGACAGGTTTGGTAAGCATTTCAAGAAAGGCCGCAACGGGGAGGGCCACGTGAGGCATCTGTCCGAATATACCTGAAAGACAGGAAACGTATAAATTAATCAAAATATTAATCAAAGATATTTGATTGGGCAACACGATTATGATAAGAGTTTTGTTTCAGGTTCATCGAATATTTCATTTAATGCCGACCGTTGTTAAACCAACTTCAAAAATATAACTACAAAGAGAAAACTTGCTTCGAAAATTTCTGAATTTGAGACACAAGAAGAAAATTACCAAGAATTTCGCGATGTAAGGAAATACTTGCAGGATACTTTTTCTAACAGCATAGGCTACGTGAGGAATATGTAGAAAAAGCAATTGGTGGATGAAATGCGTGTAAATTTGAGAAGAATAAAATGAGTTTCCTGGTTTGTCATGGTTGGATGGATGTGTGCTGGGTATTCCAGTTTCTTCTGCATAACAGTGAAACAACTTTTTCTTTGAGTGAATGGGTTAGTGTACATAGGACAGCTGGTCTAATTGCAAAACGCTTGAGCCCTATTTTAGTTTTGAACAGATCAAATAATATTAAATAAAGGGTGGCTCTGATGAGATTAAGCGTTAGTAACATTCTTTTCGATCATCACGTATGTGCTTTGCAAAAACAAAATTGCTGATCGATTCAACTGCATCGCCTTTGTGGAGACTAGTTACTTCAAAATTGATGTGTTCCATGTACTGCGCTACTATTGCTTTAAAAGGTAAATGTTTTTCGTCTCATATTTATAAATAAACCATGTGATTGTTTAGCTGGCCATGGACAGTCCGGTTTGGAAAGAAGAACAGGTTGTCAGTCTACGGGCGATCAATAAGCTGGATATCGCGGGTTATAGGAGGTCCGAGTTCAAAACGTCTTGGACCGTGGCATCTCTAAACTAGAATCTTCTAATTAACCGCATCTGAACATCGTGATGGTAGTGTTTCTATTTGTGTGGACACTGGCCATCAAGTAACTCCGCAGGATTTAACTAATTGCACAAACATGCGTGATATCATGATATTTACCATAAGTACAACGATAAGCACAAACGAAGAAGCTGCTGTTGTAGATCTCACTAAAGGAACCGCGATGGTTATGAGAGGTTTTATGACTGTTACGTCATATGATGATAGGTATTTGTCTTCTCTTCAACAAATTTTGCAAGTTATATGGTGATTCGGACGAAAGAAACAATCATTCGATGATGCAGTTGTTGCACAAGCCGTGTAACCACTGGCGATCAAAGGGGGAGGCCTGGGAGCTCCGGGCCCCGGGCGACACCTTCTTGGGGAAAGAAATGTGTTGATTAAAAATTATTTTTAATAGTAGTTTTCCATTTTCAATTTTTGTGTTTAGAAACCCTACAGAGCAATAGTACAAAAAACTACGAAATGTGGTTGCGGAGTGGGTAAATTGACATAATCTTTACTCAAAAGTCTGAGTCGAATCCAGGGTGCTAAAGTACTCCTATGATTGTCTTAAAATCAGGGCTTATTCAACATACTTGGGGAAGTTAGCCCCCCAGCGCCAACACATTCCAACCAAGCCAAAGTTATTTCCCCCCACCCCAATCAAAAGTCCTTTGAACAGAGATGACATTCGACCGCTGGCTGACAAGCATTATTGTTGGGCTGATCATCTTAAATTGTGGTGAGTGAAATGAAGAACTCTTCAAAGGTAAAGTTTCTCAGTTTTGACAGAACTGTTGCTTCTCTGTATGACGTAATGGAATCGGAAAATTACGTTCTTGAAGCGAGATAGTGGATTTGATGTTTTGGCGTGGATAGTTTAGAGCTCAGATTGGGCTTGAACTGCAAGTAGAGTGAATCAGTGCCAGCTGAGAGCAATGTGGGTTTCGTAGAAGGCTTGACTCGTTTGTGCAACAGTGCACACTCAGGCCGGCGCTACCATTAGGCGAACTAGGTGGCTGCCTAGGGCGCTGAGCTAAAGGGGGCGCCATAAACGACCAAACAATACAATAGTGTTCAGGAAATGACCAACATACACCAAGTAAAAGTGAATGAATATGATAAAAGTAAATAGAGCATACATTCTCGCAATTTATGAGACGAAGAGGTACTGCACCATTTCAGGTTTGATGTAGGATTATTCTTATCAATTTCAATTTCATATATACTATAGATAAGCTATGTGTAAATTTTATTCACCTAACAAACTTTCTCGTGCAAAACAAACGTAGTTTTTTTTGCACAATATACCACCTGACGATATATGTAGAATAAAGATCTTTGTTTAGGGGAGATGGGTGCTGTCATGAATCTTGCCGAGAGTACTTACAAATCTATCAATGGCGTTTTGTCAGGGCCAGCAGGCATGCATTTCAGGCCATACTTTATCAAGTTCACTGCAAAATTTTGAGGTTGCCACTTCTGTTCTTTTCATTTCTTGATTTTTGCAGACTGCGCCGCTTTTGCCAGAGTATAGGCTTATGTCGATACCTTCACTAAATCATATTTCCGTAGTCACTAGGGAAAGGAATTTTTCTCAGCTGAAGCTGACAAAGTAACACAACCATGTTGCAAAGAGGATTGTTGGATCTTGCCACCTGTCTGTTGAGTCAGAGACTTCCTCTCATGAAGGACATTGTCAGTCAGTTTGCCAAAAAAGATCATGAAGGCGAAGTTAAATTTTAGGGTCTATGCTGGATAATACTTATGTGAATAATGTTTTTATGAACTTAGTGTCCACGTGAACTCGGTGTTAACGTAACAGCTTCTGTAATAGTCCTATCTACCCCATGAACAAGGGAAAAACGTCATTTTGGCATAAAAGAGTGCTGAAATGGACCTTACCCAGGACACACTGGCAAAAAGAAGAGAATTTAATCTTGCAAAAGGTCGTGATACGGTTGATTTTGGTTGAAGAGAATGACGTCATCAAGCTATGAGGGGGCGCTAAAAATGGATCTCGCCTCGGGCCCTGGAATGGCTTGCGGCGGCCCTGTGTACACTTAACATTTGCGGTCACAGAAATGTCTTTTCAACGAAAAAGCGTAGAAAAGATGGTGCTTTCATTTTGATAAATCAGAGGCGATGAACCTTAGTCTGGAACCTAACGCACGAACGAATGACATATTGAGATATGATTGTGGTGAAGGCGTTCATTAAAAGGAACGTTAGCGGAAGTACTGTAGTTGCACAACTTGGCAATGGCTGTATTGAAAAAAGTTGTTCAGAAAAAAGGCGGATGTCCTGATATAAACACCTGTTGCTAATGAATCAATGAAGGCAAGGCAAGCCTAATTGATATATTTTATCAAAATGGGTCAGCACCATAAGAGGGTCTCGCACTTTTAAGAGGGTCCGCGCCAGTGGCGACAGATTAACGTTTGAAACCTTATATACACATTTTTGAAGAGAAATAAACCACTACTGAAACGTTCATTACATTATTAAGATTAAAGAATTAACTTTCATATTTTAGCAATAGCTTACTATATGCAATGCACATACTTTGTTTTGGTTAAAGACTGTGATACTACACGAAATATCAACATGCATAAGGATTTACAGTAGGTATGCTGCCATTACTTCTGATTTTTTTGTTTGATCCCTGAATAAGCTAACGATGAAGCTGAGTGATGCGACTTGCCGAAGAGTAAAAACCAACCGGAAAGAAGTCAGTGGCACCTCTGAGAAAATTTACACTGAGCAACTTTTTGTTTTATTGCACAACCATTGCAGACGCACAACCAGTGAAGCTTTTCAAGCGGTGAAAGGCTATTCGATATGCATACGATATTAAATTTGAAATGTTGCAAGTGCGCGAGAATGAGAATTCACTGCGCAAATGGTCTGATGGTGCTGCGCAATTTGCGCAGTTGGGCGCCTTAGAGGGAGCGCTGGAAGAAAAGTTAATGAAAGATGCCGGGTCCACGCAGACGCATATAAAAAGAAGGTAGAAATAATAGGAGAGTTATGATGCGAAAGATGGCGAACAAAGAGAAAAAGCAAGAACCATCGAGAATGAAATAAAAGCTGTGTGGAAAAGCTGTGTGGTGCCGCAAGTACAGTTTAAAGCTAGGTTAAAATTCGTTTTTTATTTGGTTCTTGTGACAGCCAACTGGGATTTAATTCATTCGCGTGCTTTCCTATCACTTTACCACAAATCACAGTAAGTTTAAATCTGTTTGTCCTCTGTGGTTGCTATAGACCCGACGTTGTTCTGAATTCTGACCCGTTACAACTAGCGTAAGTTGGATGACTTTCGCGTAACGAGCGAGGTGTTGTTTATGCTTTTATTTCAGCATGAGCATTTAGACAACCTAGTCCTAAGGCATTACTCGCCGATTGAAATTCCCAATTGCCATTGCTGTAAATCTGCAATGTTGAGCAAACACCACAGACTTGTTTTCTGCGCAAACGTTGCCTACTGTCGCTGGTGCGTTTAAGATAAAAGCGCTTGTTACTTTGCATCCGGACTTTGCAATTCTACTAGCACTTACAGCGCCTCGCTACACATGTTAAACAGGTTGCAAAATCAGTTATGTGCCACTCGCAACAAAATTGCGGTACAAATTACAAAAAGGTGAAACACAATATCTCGACATGCGCGTGAATCGATTTTCCCCGGTTGCGTATGAACACTTTTAACAAATAAAAATTAGGGAAAGCGACGAAGCAAAGTAGATAAAAACACACGCTGAAACGTACACAATTTCCGTTACAAATTATCAGCACTTACGACATAAACAAGCGCTTTACTCTTATTTGCCGTCGTTGATGGCTACATAGCCCAAGTTGAGGTGGCATGAATTTTCGTACCACGCTCCAACAAAAAATCGTCCACAGATTCTTAGCTGAAATTGCCTACAAGCATATGTTAAAGAGTTGGACTCTCCTTTTTGTTGCATGCACGCCAAGCATATTTCTAACCAATGTCGTTCGAAAACTTGAAACAAACTCTTCATAAACTTTGGCATGCAACAGGCATAAAATTGACAAATGTTGTTGTTGCTTTAGCTGTTCAAGCACAAGCAAGCTAACACCAATCTTCTAACGAATCATCAGCAATTCTTAAAATCATAAGGTGGATCTTCAAAGTGAGATTTTAATCCACTGTGCATAATTAAAATACCACTTTAGTAGTAACAGGGGGGATTTTCGCTCCTGATTGTAGCAGGAAGGCAGTACAGGTGGGATTTCTCATCCCCTAGACCCATATATTTTTTGAAAAAACAAGTTTTTCGTATTTTTTCGAGATTTTCAATGTTTTGCGTTATTGCAATGTTTTCAAAAACATATTTTCATTATTTTTTGAGTATTTGATATTTTTGCTATTTTCGAATGTTTTCATGTTTATGACAATTTTCGTATTTGTAAGCATACTAATATTTTCAACAGTTTCGAGTTAATGCAACTTTTTGTGATTTTTATTTTTGTTTCAAGTTGACGCCACTTGTTAAGAGTTCATCGAGTAGCGAAAGGCGTGCCCAATCATATCAGGTTTTGTTCCGATTAAATTCTTTCTCACGTCATCGTCGTCCACTGCAATTTCATCAAAGATTAGTGATATCGCATCCTTTTGCCGAATGATGTCGCCCTTTGAAACAATCAGAATTGACAGCAGAATGAAGTTTAAAATCACGTGTGTGAGGAAAGTGATGCAGATATAAGACACAAGTTTCATAAACTTGAAACTGTTGAAAATATTGGTATATATAAAAGCATGAAAATTAATATAAACATGAAACAATATTGCCAATCCGATTTGTTCTTGCAGCTATTTGCTTTCGCTACAGTTTCACTCCGATGCACCAGAGAGCCGGCCTACGGTATATTCGTACTTGGATTTCGGCCTAAAAAACAGCAGTTTTCGGTTGCCTTACCAACGACCTAGCTCTCCACCGATTGCGCTAGAGAGCTGTTCAAGAGCTCAAACGGATCGGTCCGTCTAGTCGATTGCACTCGAAAAATAATTTTTTGGTTGGGGGGTGCGGATTTTTTGTGACTGACGTCATAAGTGAAGTAGTTTTAGGGTCATTTTGGCTCATGTTACCTGGCCTAGGGTCCAACCGCTAGGCCAAAGTGTTTCGTTGAAGTTTTCATTGGAAACTAGGCTCGAGTCCGAGTCTTTTGAGACTTTGATCGACTTTCTAGCGTTTCTGAATCAAAACGTATGATTTAAAATAAACAAATTAATTAATTATCTAATTAGCTAATTAGTCAAATATTTTTACTAACTTACATCACAACTTTTGAACCCGAAACCCCAGCAGGTCATCCAAAGTATCAAAAGACTCGG
>Ga0210059_1001361_pt1 | contig 36499 bp, 12 predicted proteins | sample Ectturendosymbi2_FD_188042 | JGI IMG/M metagenome (GOLD analysis project Ga0210059, IMG submission 188042) | Ecteinascidia turbinata endosymbiont from Florida, USA - Sample 2 (SPAdes) (version 2) | ecosystem: Host-associated > Tunicates > Ascidians > Unclassified | place: Key West, Florida... | reverse complement strand
TTTAATTACTGAATTTTCCTCACGCTTTTCCGACATTCGTTCTCTACAAAATAAATTCAGGCTATTCAGTACTCCGTTTGATGTGGACGTCAATACCATTCCCGAAAAATTTCAAATGGACCTTATTGAAATGCAATGCAGTGACGAATTGAAGGCAAAATTTCATACAAAGGGCATATCGCTGCTTGACTTTTACAAAAAGTACCTTCTTGAAAGTGGTCTTTATCCCAGCTTGACCAACAATGCAAAAGAAATGGCATCGATGTTTGGTAGCACGTACACATGTGAACAAATGTTTTCAACAATGAAATTCACGAAGAGCAAGCTAAGATCACGCATTTCCGACGCCCATTTAGAAAATGTTCTGGTTCTTGCTTCATCTGACTTGTCACCAGATGTTGAAAAACTTTCACAAAGCAAGCAGCATCAAGTGTCACATTAATGCTGTGTTGTTGAAGTGTGAATACATATATTTTGCTCTTTTTGTGATTGGTATGATTGAGATTGTAGCAATGTAGCGTAATATACTGAAGTGAGTGTGAATTATAGTATTAATAAAAATTCCGGCCCGCCAAAGAGATGTACACTCGACATTTGGCCCGTGGCTAGCAAAAGGTTGCCGACCCCTGCTGTACACAATCGTGTGTTTACTAATCACGCGTTTCTAGCGCATTGGTAACGCGAGTTTTAAACACAGATGTGCCGTTCACTGTTTAAAATTGTTCGCAGCGGGCTTGTTTTAACGAAAACGACATGGCACACCTCAACCCTGAAGGCGATGTCATGGAAATGCACAGTGCTTAGTCACTAACCAATCATTGAGCCCTACAGGAAACCTGATGAGGTCAACAAAGCCAAGAGCAACAAAAAAAGTTAACAAGGGCAATACTACATGAAAAATAACACTGAAAAACACTTTAGTTTTAAATATTGAAAAAATGCATTACTTATTAAGTGCTACTTAGTGTTGCTTTGTCAGCCTGCACGAAATTGCAAAAATTATTGCCTTATGATGTTAACCCAATGTTGCAATGCATTCCAAGAGTGTATACGTTTCTTGGTGCCAAGAGAATCATTTCATCAGGACATTTGTTTCTTTGACAAGCAGCACATTTTATTCGTTTATACAGCGGTTTGCTCTTCACTCTAAGAAGACCTTTATTTACTAACTTCGAATTTCGAGTACTTTTAGAAATCTTCATTTTTCACTTACAACGTGGATAGTCTCTATATTGATGAGAAATTTTCGCAGCTTTAATGTTAATTTTTTTTGTAACGGTTATACAGTATGTTAGTTATTTAATAAGGCTGCCGTCTCTGCAATGCACACAGCGAAATGGATTTTACCGATTACAGCTGCAGTTGTTTCAATCTACATCCAGTACTCACTTTCTTGTCAGGTTTAGCCGTTGAATATTGTTCAAATGCTTTGCCCACATGTCTGCTCACTCCTCGATTTGCTCCACTGGAGATTATCCAAGCACCTAAAAATCGATTGATTCACAATGTACCTATATACAATGTCTGGTAACTTGGCGACCACATTTGGAAAAAGTGATGATTAAAATTTAGATAATTTTTCACGATTCTTATATTTTGAACATAAAAATGTTTGTCATATTTGTTGTGACTTTGGTTTTCAAGCACGAAAACGCTACAGATTTGAAATATTATAGTGTTCAACAGTATTTCTACGTAATCGTTTTTATTTGCTCACCTGTAGTTTCAACTAATTGTACCAAATCTTTTCTGAAAGCTTTGATATGTTTCTGTGGGATCGTAAAGTCAACCTCGCCCCCAACTGCAGAAATAACAAGAGCTGGACTGGAAAGATTCCACAAGCCCTCAATGCTATCCAAAAGATTCTGAAGATTTTCTTCACTTTCAGCTTCGCTGGCGTTGCACACAACGTACTAAAAACACAATTCAGGCGTACAAATTGACCGAAATTAACTTCAAACATTTCACATTTGCAAACATTGGTTATGAAATAACCTTGTGTCAAAATAATAAGTTGATGAAAGCGTTTTAGTCGGTCGGAAACAAACCAGAAACACTCGTTTTAATATTTATACATTTGTCATTAATCGCTTCCATTTCTTTCGATGGGGATAAATAAAATAGCTCCAGGAGTACTTTGAAAATATGCCACGTATGATACACGCTACGTTTTTACTACCAATGTATGCAAGCGCTGATTTTGCTTGTTTGGCCGTAACATTTTTTGATGAAAGCAGTCTATCGAGACATTTTTTCATACATGAAGTCACTGTAACTTTTCGGCATCACAATGAGTGGCGATTAATAGAGCAAACCGATGTTGTTCAAAAGTTCCATGACATTTGCTTACACCAAGTTCTCTACGCCTCTGGGCCTTACCTCACATTATGAACTAGTCATCACCCCCGAAGTTCTCAGTCCAAAAATGTTGCAGATTGAGCATAGGAATATATAGATATAATCAGGATTTTTTAAGGCGTTTTAGGGACCCGATTCGGGTCCCTAGAATTTCAAATCGCGTCCCTGGAATCAGAGAAAATTATCATTGGGTCCCTAGAATCAGAGAAAATCGGGTCCCTGGAATCAGAGAAATCGGGTCCCTACTGGTCCATCCCGTGTACCTACCATTTTCCTAAAAAAAAAAACTGATATAATTGTAAATGTTTTCAGTTTTCAAATTAGGACAATACTATTTGATTGCAAAGCATTATAAACGATGAGCCTTCTTCTGCAAATCTTACACATGTAGCTAGGTTTGTTTTGTGGAGCAACATTTTCTCAGGTGAGACTTATTTTCGTGAGCGTTTTCCGCGTAACAGTATCGTGAAGGCAAAACGTTCATGGTGAGAACTGACGTGGTTATAAACTGTATAGCAATAAGTGTACTGATGGAATATGTTAGCGGGAGAACTGCCACAGCTAAAGATTTTTTTGAGAAAACTTTTCTTGAAACAGCTTTTGATCAACTGGATCTTGACGACAATTTGCCTAGTACGAATGGTAGTGACAAGAAGGTGGTAGTGGTAAAAAATGCTTTGAGTTCAAAGACATTGTTATTGATATTCTTCGCGCGCCTCAGTTGCAGCGTCATGTGTACGGAACCAGACGCTTGTATTAGGCTACTAATTTTTACTCTGTGCTGATCCTTCGGTCGGCATCTTGATTAAAATCGAAAAGTTATAATTTTTGCAAATGTTGCGAAGAGAACTTTCATCTGAGACCATTTGTGAAAAATTTATACCACGGTTGAATAAGCATGATGACGTCACCCAATGAAATTTCATGAAAATTGCCCCCGAAATGAAGAGCTGGTAACGCCCCTGCCCTCAGCGGCAAATTAAACGTGGCACAAGGCTGAATAACAATCAAGACTCCATTTTGATTTATCATTTTTCCAAGGCTTAAGTTTTTCTTGCACGTTTCGGGTTGAACATCTGATACACCAGCTATGCTTCTTGATTGCCGGGGAAAAATTTGTTCTGTTTGGTCGAGCCCTTGATTCACAGGTAGAACATCAGTTACGCATTAGTCTTCATAGTTTACTGCATTGCTCAAGGTTGCATTCATTCAAGGTTGCATTCAGTTGGGTGGTTTAATCCTTTTATGACTAAATCCTGTTCTTTTGAAATTAACTTCGTCACGTTGACTTTCCGGTCTTGATTCTCACGTGGTTCATTTCAAACACGAATATTGAAATCTTACATTTTTTCTGGTCAAATTTCAAATTTGTTATCTGAAACACATGCGCTGTGGTATACCCACAAGCATTGGGTCAATGACTTTTAATGTCTTTGTCACTTGAAAGGGCCTCAAACAATAGATACTATCGATTTAAGCTATTAGTTTGAAAAAAGCAGAAAAACAGTAATCAAAAAAGCATTGCCAATGTTATGTATTCAACCTGAATTGACAACAGAACGAAAGCTATATAATCAAAAGCACATGTCCCTTCAGGAAATGACTACAATTTAAAGTAACCTTGGCATAACGTCTCCGACATCCTTCAAATATAACTTCTCCAGATACACGCCCAACATTGTTTGACGTCATGTTCCACCAGAAAAAGCAAATTAGACCAAACTGTGAAAAGTTGAATGCTTTAATTTTAAAACGTTTTTTTTTTTGTCTAAAAGCAATGTCACTCTCTTTTGAAAAAAACAACAAGTGAAAACGTAATTTACAAACATAAACGAAAGGATCAGTTACCTATACTCACAAGGTAGTTCACCATAATCCATAATCATAACAGATATACTTAGACTGTATGTCATAACAGATCTACTTTATATAAAATGTGTATAGCTACACGTGACCATTGACGTTTCGCTTGCAACGAAGATCTGGTTTTATCAAAATGTTCTGTGCGTTTGCCATTTGTAAAAATCTATTTAATTTTTTCTTTTTAATTTTCTTTGAAAGGCTAAAACAACGCTGGTTACATCACCAGCAAAAGAGTAAATTACTCAAAAAAAATTTAAGAACAACATAACGCAAACGGCATTCAAAGGTACAACAATTTCACTGAGTCAATATAATTAAAAATAATTTCGAAAAAATTCGTTTCAAAAGTTCATCAGTCAGTTTGTATTTTTCTTGTTTGTGGCTGATTTGGATTTTCCTACTTTAATGATAGTTAAATATTGCCACAACGTAGCCACAAGCATGGCAAAGGCATTTATTGGCTAAAACATTTCTTTGATGAGCTCCCTAGAGCAAATAACCAAACAAGTGGAAGCTACGGCCAGTTTTGGTTTCTACGCTAAATAACTAAAAACATACTTTGAGGTTTCACTAACTTTCTTTAATGTTCAATGTTTGTAAAACGTTTTTTTATCAACCAAAATCACTTCCTTTTCGCAAACGCAGCTTGACCTTTCACCGACACCAACCAATCAACCAAGCCTTTCACTTTCGTGACGTAACTAATTTACATGCAATTAAATCTCAACGCTTCACGTCTGCGTAGAATGAGACGGAGCGTTGTATCAAGGATAAAATACAAGGCGTGTCACGGAACATTCTAAGGTAAAACCATTGTGTTGTCAACCTGTGATCTACCCCACTGTCAATCTTTAATCCAACTGTTTAGACCAGTGGTTCTCAGCCGGGAGGGCACACGTTCCCAGAGGACGTCTGTAAATTTCCTATGGGACGCGATGGGACGCGATGGGGCGCGATGGGGCGCGAGCCCTTGCGAGCTCAACAACATGGAAAGTTTGATAAATAAATTGACCAATAAATACACTTGCTTTTACAACTTATTTAAAGTCAGGGGGCTTGAAACAAAAGGACAATAACTTCGGGGAGACGAGGTAAAGAAAAGGTTAAGAACCACTGGTGTAGCCAGTGTTTCATGCTTTCAGCTGCCCAGCTTGATCGAGTTGGTGACAGAATTTAATTAATAAATATTTTTTCAATAAATGTGGCACAAATGACAATGCAGTGATATAACCATATTGTTGATCAATGTTGCATATGAATTTGTTGGTTGATCGATATACAGTAACCTGGTTGCTTACGTCAAACATCACATCCTCATTTGTATGCAAGCTGTGGGAAGAAACGTAACACTCCGGCTTGCTTTCTATTTGTCTTAGCCTGTCGTTTGCTTTCACGTCGCCATAATCCAACGAATATTTGCGCAACTCGTTACTGACTAGGTCACAGCTTGCAGAATCACAAACTAGTTTTTCAGTCTCAGTGTTCGAGAACTTCCTGCATTTACGTCTATTGTGTTTGCACAAAAGCAAGACAACATGAGTGCGAGAAAAACTAATGCGACTTCGCTTCATTCTCCGACAACCCCGATTTTCGCTTGATCCAAGACATTTTCCAAATTCCCATTGACGATTCACGGTGTACAACTGTACAGTTTGAACACTGACACAAGCTAGAGGTCGATTAGCTTTCATCTCGGTCCTTTTTTCAAATAGTCGGTTTGAAACTTTGGTGTGTTACCCCAGGGCGCTAACTAATTTAATAATTTTTGTTTACTGTTGGTGGTAAGCGAAGGCTACTCTCTCGTGAAGGAAATCAACACACCAGTACAATCAATCCTTGTTTAGAAAAATGTGCGGAAAAAGAAAGGTGTGTTTTTGAATTTATTTTGGCCAATGTAAGCTTGGCTGGTGAGAAGCAAACGCAAATTGTAGCGAATGTGCGCCAAAGTGTTACTAATAATGTTGAACTTCAACTTGAGAATTTCGGTTCTTGCTCCCATAAGTTCTGGTAAATTTCACCCAGATAGGGCGAATTCAGGAAAATTTCGGTTAAAACACAAAAACCCAACAAAGCTCTGCCTGGCCTATTTTTTGAGTTTGGGCTTTGAAAAGTATGTGAAAATTTCACAAATAGGAGCAAAGTCTTTAAGTAATTTTCTTTCTTCGGAATGACTTAGCGCATTTCCCGCAGTGTATATTTTGGATTTTCGCACATGTCATATGTTACGGAAAATATTGTCTATGGAAAGAAATCCTTTCGCAGCACAGAATCAGACACTAAGATCTTACATAGTATATATTTCGCCTACAAAGTAGGCAACATCAGCTCTTATCTAAATAGAATCGGGAAACATATTCGCTGAACACAAAAAAAAGTGGAAAAAGGTCAGTATATTAACCAGTAACCTCGAAGCATCTCTGGATGGTCGTTGATATGAGTTGGGACACACTACTACCGGCCCAGACTCGCATCAGAAACGTTGTCAGGTTATCTGCAGGCTACTAGCGCAGTTAACTTCAAAACACCACGCGCACTGTCAATATTCAGTCTATCACAATGTCAATGACTGATCCGCCCACTACACAGGGAATCTCTAAATAACCACACTGTCAGTTACTAATCCATTACATTTGCAATCTCTGATCCATCACATTGTCAATTTTTGATGCATCACGCTCCCAGGTACTTACTCACCACACTGTGAATATCTGATTCATCACACTGGCGCTATACAATTATAAGCACTTTGTGTTTGATGTTTCTTACGGTGCCAGAAAGATTTGAGGCTGGTTTCTATTCCGTTTCAGCTTTGTTTTAGTTAATTTTGTCCAAACAGATATGCCGCTCTCCTGTGTGGGATTTCGTATGGATTTTCTCGGTAGTATTTGCTTAGCGCTACCCATGGGTGCATTTGTTTTATGGAGATAACTCATGATACTTTCTGGTCAAACCGATTTTTATCTCTAATTGTATCATGCAAAAGACTGGAAACAGGCTTGATTCCCAGCACAAAGGCCTTATAGTTATTTTTCAACGTGCGATTTCCTCCACAATGCAGTCAATGAATCTTTAAGTTCAACGCAACTGCTTGATAGAACTACGATACAAAAAATTATAAAGCTCTTAGTGAAAATTTAACAGGTAGATGCCATCTCGACAGGAAGAAAAGAAACTTAAGCACTTGCGAATGGAATGTAAGCTTTCAGTGCAATTTTAAGCAAAAGAATTGGGATTTTTCTGTACGTTCTTGAAATATTGTGAGGGAAGTGACGCTGAAAATGTGACGGAGAAAACATCTTCATTAAATGTCGTTTTTTCTTGAGGTTTCATTCACCGCAACGGACATCTCGTTCTGTAGCACGGTTTTTACAGTGCTGAACTAATTTCGGTTCTGGCAGTAATTATTTTTTGGCCGGAAGCTTGTGTGTGCCCACCTTTCAATAATTCAATTGTTTCTTCGAATCTTACAAAAGACAGAAAAGCTGTTTTCTGAACAAAAAGCATGACAACACCTGGCCATTGCCATGAAACTGAAACTACGTTTTGCAACTCTAATCTACATTTACAAACAGCCAATCCTAAAATACAGTAATCCTACAGTACAACGTCCAAAAACCCAACTAGAATGTCTCAAATGCATTATCAAAAAGTTCTTTTTTCAGTAAGTTACACATTGAACTCAAACCCGAACGAAAATAGAGAAAATTATAGACAAAACGGTGGCTATCTATGGTGCATACGAACAAATAAAAAAAAGAAAATCGTCTTCGAAGCGCTTATTAATTTTTTCTTGAAATATCTCGTTGTTTTCAACAATCTTCACCACGACAGTACCAAGCCAAGTAGCCACCATCAAATGTTTGTTACAGTCTTCACCAGCAGCACAAATGTGAAGTGGTTAGGACTGGAATGTTGGTCACATCTTCAGAGCGCTTGCTTTTGACTCAGGATTAAGACACGTATTTTACTGACCCTAGAATAAATCCAACGTCTCTTTTCCTTTGTAAATCATTGAATATTTCATATTAGGTTGCGTTTTTCCCCTGGTTTGTAACGCAACAACTTGCAATCCAACTTTTGCAACATTTGTTGCAACAGTATTCATTAGTGAGCAGCCATATTTCCAGACGCAGAGAAATGTGAAAATTTCAACAACGTATTACACATCTCTGCCTCTGGAAAATCGCAACAATATACGTTGTAAAAGCATTCTATTGACGGAAAAATTTTATTATATTTTTACTGTTGACTACAAGTAAGTAGTTCTGTTTTTTATTGGTGCTGCCTCAAATTATTTATTACGCTAAGACAATTTGCTACACTTCACGCCAACTTTACTGCTCTAAGTTTTCCGTTACCGTTCTTTAAGAAGGTCACGTTGAAAAAATTGTTTTCAGATTTATCGAACATTATTTCATCATCGACATAATTCTTATGTGACACATGACTAGCATTCAATTAGGACCTCGTCTATATTTTTTAACAACAACAATACTTTTTGCAAAACACATATTTTTCTTGAACAATAAAATCGCAATAATATATGACTACATTACTGGACCAACTTTCGCAACATTCCTTCTAACAGTATCCATTACTGAGCAAGACCAACCCTACATCTGGCAAGCAATCAGTAAATAGAGAGCCTCTTGATAGTGTAATAGCAATCGCACGAACTTACCGGATGTGGAAGTCTCGTGTCGTTTCGCTGCGCTGCAGTTTTGCAAAGGCTTTCATCAGCTGCTCTAAATATATCACCAGTAAGGCAGGGAGAAAATCGCACCTCGAATGAGCAATATACAAGTTTTAGACTGCATCAGTGAAAACTAAACAAAACAGCACTTCGTCACAAGCTCGATTAAATTTCTGAGACGAGCTGCCTTGGGGAACAAAATAACTTCAACAACTAGGAAACAAAATAAATCATAGATTATGGCTCAATTGTTGTGTAAAATGACGGTAGCGTTTCAGCCTAATTAACAGCGGACTTTCACGAGGGAAATGACCATCAGCGACGACGTCACTGTGCACAACTGAGGGAAAAAGAAGAAAAACGCAATTAGAGTGACGTCATGATAAGTACTAAACGCAAGATCATGCCGGTGCCACAAAACCTAAAATACCAACCGATGGAGTGACAGGCGCTACGAGCCAGGTAGGAACCTGGCAGTTGCTTATCCATAGAGCGTTAAGGCGTTCACAGAAGGACTTAAGTTTGCGCTGAACATATTTTCAAACACTCTAACAAACAACGAAGATTTGTGCTGGGCTAGATAGACGATTCAGTACACTTCCAAACTTTGAATTCTTTTGTGCTTTCTTATCCTGAATATAAAAAGACTATCGTCAAGAATTATTCATGAAGTTGTGTGCTGAATACGAATAAATGTTTAAGTACGCGCTGTTGGAAATATGAGCTAGACGTTGTTTAAAAATCACCTGAAGAATTTTGCAACAAAAAGTGCACATGGCATGTTGGAAAACGTTTACGGAAATTCTTTGGATTCTGCTTTCAAAGAAGTAGGTATTTGAATTGTCTGCGCTACACTATTCCCGGCAACATAGCATCGGTTGAAAGAATCTTCTCAATATAGAAAAGATTTATTACCTATGTTCATTCCATCAAAACCAAGACCGACTGAGTTCACTAAGTTTGCTGTCTATTGAGAAAGATATCTTAATGCAGCTAAAGCAAACGCAAGCGTTTCACGATCACGTTATCGAAAAATGTATTGCTTGATAAAAGGAGAATAGAATGGTGTTATAGAATAATGTGTAACGTTGAATGTGTTTTAATCTGTTTTCACAGTCTTCAGTGTATTTTACTGTCCTGGTTTAACGTGGAACGACGCGTTTCAACATTTATCGAACTGCGTTTCACAGTGATCCGTGTCATTTCGCCGCTGTCGCCACATTGAGTGCGTTTTACTCTGCTGTTTTAGGTTAAGTGTTTAACCCCATTGTGTTAAATGGAGTGCTCATAGTTTGTGGGACATACATGACAACCAGGTATTTAACAGCGATATGTCGTGTGGGAAATTACACATGTTGTGTCATCAAACTCCGCCAAAACATTGATTTGGACCAGCTATGTCCAAACCGCGGCCAGCGGGCCGTATGCCCATCAGTCGAAGGTTTTGTGCGCTCGATTTAGGCTTTCGCGGTAGAAAAAGTATCCTACATACTGACAATCTGTCCTTATGTTGATAATCTTGAAATTGACATTTTTGTTGAAGGTGGTCCTCAGTGCCACTTTATCACGTCTGTTATCATGGCAGTTAGAATTCGAACGCTTTCAGTACATTAGCTTAAATTTGTTTTGCTAAGATCAAAGTAAGCCATTCAATGTTCGGACCTCATCAATATGTTATTTTGATGTGCGGCCCTGATTAAGATAGCGACATAATTTTTGGCTCAGTAAACCATTTGGGTTGGGCATAGCTGGTTTAGACATTTGAATGAAACGTCGTTTACAGGGATTGCGACTGCAATATATTGGTGAAAACAAAATAAATTTTAGTAAACGTGAAAAACCTTAAGCTATGTAACCAACTGCCAGCCCTAAAAATCTGCCCTAGGAAAGCATGGATGGAACTAGAACACAAACTAGACTGGTCAAAAACACGATTTGTTGCATATGAAAATAATCTCTGAAAAAGACGTTTTGCCGAGTCATTTTTATAAACTACAAAAGCTGCGCCTAATGTACGTCTGACAGTCGTCGGACCCTTTTCGCAATGCGCACAGAGCAGACTTGTGTCTATACTTGTGTTCCTTCGAAAACGCATTTCCCGAATGCACGCCTCGTTCTCAGCCTGCTTAAATTTTGTGACGTCCGTTGCAGGCTGCGCAAGTCCATAACCGTCGTGACGCATTTCTATGCTTACCGATCACGAATATCTACCATATACGTGCAAAGTGCAAAACGTTTATGGTTAAAAGTTAAATCAATCTCTTCTGTCGGCTTAATTTGCCTCCAGTACATCGCATATTGCTTCCACTGAACGTTTAGACGAATTGGGCACACAGTATAAACTCATTCCCAGAGCAGCAGACTTTTGCTACCTCCAATTTTTCTCTTTAAACTATAAGTAACTTCGCCCTCGGAAGGTCTGCAGCCGAAATGATCCCTGGTCCTTCACAGCCTCCCACTCCCCCATGCATTTATTAATCGGACTACTTGGGACATATCACAGCACTATGCATTGGTGCTAAATATTATAACAACCGTGTTGGCGTCATCCATGCGTGTGCTCTTTGTCAGTGCCATATATATATATATATATATGTGTGTGCCTGTGTTTCTTCGAAGCAACCGTGTTAGCGCCATCTACAGTACGCAAAAGCTTTTTTCTTACCACCACATGTCTATGTTCTTGTTCTTTTTTGTATCGGTGCGTTTTTTGCTAAAGCCATGTACGCTTCAGTCCTGCTCCGTTACGTGTTGATATGAAGATGTTATACAGCATGATTAAATACAAAACAGAAAACTTAACTATTAAAAAAAAAACATTCGAAAATTGCGTTAGGTGTGCAGCAAAAATTAGGTTTATAAGTACAGCAAACGAGTCTTTGATTTACAATGGAGTTCCTCTCTTTGCGGCCCGCAAATTTGTCCTCAAACCGTAATGCTTCACGCTCGCAGTCATGGACCACCCAGGTGTAGTCCATTGTTTCTTCCTTCACCGAGATAAAAGTGTGTCTGCCCCATAAAAAAAGCTTTCACTCAAGGTGGCATTATGTTATTGGACGTGAAATTCTAGAATGTGGATTCGTTTTCAGTGAAGAAAATGATTTCACTGCTAAAACACGTCTTATGTGAGGGTTGGATAGCCAAAAGCGTGTATCCACAGCATTGGAAGAACTGTCAGGGAAAAAATACTCAATGATAATGACCTCTTGAAAACCCGGCATAAATACGAGAGCAACAACAAACGCATGGAAACATCGGCGTGGTGAGAAAGGTTGATGAAAAACAGCGGATGATAACTCGACACTATGACATTCTTACTCGACATCCTGAATACCATAATACGTTACAGGAGCCGGACAGAGGCAAAATGACAGTTGTGCACAGTACTTTCACTCTGACAATCGCAATGTGTTTGGTGGTTCCTGCAAAAGCGGTGCATGTGCAAAGTGGTCTACAGTGGTGGTCTTAGCAATTTGAGGGCCCCTGTGTGTGAAGAATATTTTGGGGACTCTTGCGCTCGCGCAAATGAAAGACCGAAATAAGGTCATCGTTGTAAAGAAGTAGGTTTGTATTTACAGCAACACTTAAATCAGATGCAGAATTTCATACCAACTCGTATAACGTCTTTGGTAATACATCATCCTTCCCACATGTGCAACATAATCCATTACACAAATAACACAATTGCACACAACATATAGCAAAATATAAATCACCCCACTGCTGCTTACCTTAAATGGGCAGAAAATACTTCAGCACAGGCTTGGGAACTTGACCTTTTTGCAGACAAATTGTGAAAATTTGGCCATTTTCAGAAGTGGTTTGCCCGCTAGTATTTTGTTTGGCCTTTTGTAAGTATTTTTGGAAATTTGGCCTAATTTGAGTGTATAGCACCACGTTCCGGAATTTGAACACTCAAAATATCTCCAAGTGCATTCTCTCCCTTGCTGACTGTTGAAATTACCCTGGTTAACATTCCAAACCCAAAGAATGGAGATCGACAAATAACGACTATTGTTGTATAATCAGTTGATCGAACGTCTAATCTGCAGTATATTTCCTGAACGCACTACTGCCACTAGCTAGTAGAGATGAATGGATTTAGTTTTTTTCAAATCCAAGTCCAATCCAAAAATTTGATTTCAAAATTCAATTCAAATCCAAATCCGACAAACTCACAGGTTCAAAATCAAAATCCTGTTTAAATCCAAACTCCCAGCAATCATGTTCTGCTAAACACAAAACAGCCCCAGCGTAGCGTTTGCGTCATGAGGCAAAATAGACGCTACCAAAAAATACCTTAGAACAAACTCAAGTTAATTGGCTAACAAGACTATAATAGTGGACACATCATAAACTATTAGGTTAACGCTATTATCATCACATGCAATGAGAAGCTCAGTCATAAAGTGTAATTCTCAGGCAGTATACATCGCAAGCGAATCATTAGCACTAGGCTACGCACATATAAATAATGATGAATTGTGGCATAATTGTTTAATACTAGGTCGCAGGTATCACTGTACTACAAACGATCATGGTTCAGAAAAAGGGGTTGGATCAGTCAAAGATGCACGAATTCCTTAACTTTAATAATGAGATACAAAAGAAAGCAGGCTTGTAACTTGCATCTCTGGAAAATATGTCAGTGCTCCAACAATGTAAAATTTAAATCCGAATCCATGTTCATCTTTGCTACTTAGCTAAAGCTCATGCTGATTTTCCGAGTAGCAGTGTCGCCACTTCGGAGGTTTCAACTTCAGATCTGATGCTTTGAAAGAAATTTCTGTCGTCTGATATTTTGGCGATAAATCTAATATTGACCAGAGCTGTTGTGTTGTTTTCTACGTTTCCTCTCCTTTTACGTTGAACATTAGTTAGATTCATAATTTTGAAGATTCTTTCAATCTCTCCCCTCATGTGTGTTTTGTTATCGTGCCAAACTGAAAAAGATCCATGCGCTGCATTGAGAATAACATTTCACGTTACGCATGGTATGACCGACATCTAAATGACAAGAATTCGCTCTATTTGAATTCGCGCTATATACAACATGTTTCATCGCGCTTTGTTAGGTATTGGTAATGGAAACATTTAGCTGATATGAAACTGTAATGTAAAACCTGATGTTGAAGAAGACAGCAACCTGCGAGACTGAACCAAGTGGCAACGCTGCTGAGTAGAGTTGAGTTTATTGGCGGAAACATTAAACAATTTCATGCAAATTAAAATTAAGGCGCTGGGACACCGACAAAATCTTGTTAAACAGGTTGTCTTGTCGGCCACCCCTCAACAGTTTCATAAATTTTTATTATAGTTTAGAGTTAATGGTCGAATTATTGCGAATTTTATAGGGTTATATTATTGGAAGAGGTTGTAGTCTGCTGGATGATCAACACAGCATACTTTTCTCTGAGGTAATGATGTATATGGATTTGGTCTGCATTTGCAAGGTAAGGTGATCCTGGGTCTGATCGGCAGAAAGTTATGGGCTACATTCCAGAGCGCGCCTTAAGCGTATGTTTAACTTGTTTTCTTAGCCTCAAATCAGGAACACGTTAAATATCATTTTGGAGGAGGCCTACAGTAGATTTATGAAACGCGTCAGAATTAAAACCGGTTTCAAAAGTCAAGATCAGCTTTGTGCTCGAGTTCAAAAGTCAAGTCGGCTTCTGGAAAATACCATTATCACCGAAAAACTTAACTTATTGTTCTAAGATTTAATATTAAAGCACGTAGTAACACCCAATATTTCAGCAAAACTTAAACTATGGCTACTTCCCTTTTAATCTTTGAAAGTTAATTCACGCAAATGATAATGTTAATCGCAGCATCATTCAATTAGTGATTAGTGAGTGATGTAAATAACTGTGATAGGTACTTTGATAGGTATTTCCAGGAATAACAATTGCCTGTCCAAAGTGATAAGGCACTCCTTTCTCTAGTAACCTGCAGATGTGTGATATGATCAGCTATGATTGTTTCTGTTCTCGATATATTCAGTCACGTCGACTGGGACAATTGTAGTTGGCAAGTTTGACGACCGCTGGCGTGGTGCGAAACATACGCTCTTTTTCACGTTATGCGTGTGTGACAATAGCATGCCACTGCAGCATAGCAATACTGAAGAAATCTCACAATTCGTTCGTAGAAAAAGAACTGTCAACGTCACAATAGTCCGCGCCACCGAGGAAAACGTGATGCAGTTCAGCCTTTATGAAACCTTTGTTAGAATTTGCAACAACAACACGAACCACAGTGGCGAGCCGCCGCTGTTAATAACATTGGTAAATGGTCATAAAGTGAAAGAATAAATAAAGTTCAACATTTTCTATTCGTACTACCGAAAAGCTAGTAAGGCGTTTAACCAGTTATGATTTATGACTCAGAAGAGGGCCCAAAACACGTGCACCGGCACATTTTTTTCTCTCAAGGGCCCCGGTGTTAGGTAGTCATAATTCTTTCATCACTGCATCGTCACTACAAGAAAGCTTCCATCAATCGTGAAACGTTGCACAGGGGCATTGCTAAATGCCATTGACAAATACAAACAAAATCTGAGTATACTTGATAAAACACTTTAATAAGCGGAAATCAACCAAAAGTACATTTATTACAAGGCATTTTATATACAGTTAACCTCAGTTAATCTGGATTCGGTTAATCCGGATCTTGGCAAAAACCGGATGAAACTGGTGATACGAATTATTTCTAACGTTTTTCTTTGTAAAAATCTTCTGTTCATCCGGATTCTTTAACCCGGATCTTCGTCAATTCCGGAAAAAATCTGCTCTTTTCAACCTCGTAATCCGGAATGTTCTGGACGATCTGCCTTGAACTGTTTCCGGCAGTCCTTCAGCGACAGATGTCAGGCTCACGAATGGTCAGGCTCACGAAGGCTTTCTACAAAATGGAAATATTCTCGCTGGACGAAGTGCAGCATTCAGTCAGTGACGTTCTGGAACCAGAATGTGAATCTAATAACTTTGCGTACATTCTGTTGGTTTCGGGTTTTATGTGGTATTGTTAGAGTGCAGTGATAAAAACAATATTATTTCCTTTATAGCATATATCTATTTTCATTTACTGCTCTTTGTTTCAGTCATATTCTGCGGTTTCTGATTGTGAAAATCGTCGTTTTTGTCGTGAACCTGGTCGCATGTCTATTTCTTCGTAAACACATCCAATTTGATTGTAATTGCAAAAAGACAAAACGTGTGGATTCAGCACACCCTAAAACCTTAAAAAAGACATATCACAAGCAATACTTCGAAAATATTATTCGCAATTTACCACAAAATGTTATTTTTGTGCATTATTTTAAAAAACAGCAGCCTCTCTAACCGAAACAATCAGGGCTCAATTTCAATGTTGGTAAAGATTTCATCGTACCATTCCGTACAGGAAAACTCTCATCGATGTGAGGACCTCTTGAAAATTTTCAGATTTGCCCAACCATAATAACTTGTTCAAAGACTGCATATCCTGACATTTTCTGCATGTCAATGCTTGTAGTTTTTGATGCGCGAAGGTAAGAAGTAATATTTATAAAGATTACGATATTTCATGATATATTATACTGCCAAAAAGAGGATGTAAAAAATGAATTTCAAGAAAAATAAACTCAAACTATTTTTAGATGGTCGTGTCGAATAACGTATTGCGGCAGAAAGAAAAATAATTCAAATTATTTGAATTTTGGGCATTAATGGGTTGATATTGTTTCGTGATATTTTCGTAAATATTTTGAAAGATTTATTGTGAACGTTATCTTTACCTCAGTGCTGTAACTGACATGCTTCATGCAAAAATGTTTGGCAATGCTCAGAATTCTTTCAATGAAGCAAAAGTTGCAATGCTTCTTTCGCTTCATCGCAAGAATTTCTGTGACTTAGTTGCAGGTGCAGGGCCGTACGGAGGGATGGCACAGTTCCCCAGGTGCCAAATCACTGGGGGCGCCGAAAGGTCCCAACAATGTGGCAAGTAATTTCTACAAAATAGCACATTTGCTCCCGTGGGGCGCCAAAATTGTTTCTTTACCCGGGCGCCACACAACCTCGATGCGCTCCTGCTTTGTCGGCAACATCAAACTACCCAACTTCACCTGACAACAACCATGCAACACTTCCGCTCAGCAATTGCCAGTCGCAACACTCTCATACATTTTTCTTTATCTCAGCAATTAAATTGGCGCGCGTAGTTACACGTACAGAATATGGCGAACAGAACCCGCTTAAAAGAAAGACAAATAAGTTGATTAGACACTTTTCATGACGATATGCTCAAACAAACCTCACGAGTTTTGCGAAAAATGTTCGTACTGACCAAAGTGATGCATTGCTTTCAGTGACCTTCAGCGAGACCTTGCAAATTCGATGATGAACCTAAGATATATTTAGACCGGCAATTGGGCCTGATCAATCAGCGTTTATATTTTGGGATGCAGGCGATGAAAATGTCACGACTGGCCTTGAAATATCGCTGATGACAGCGGTTTGGCATTTCCGTGGCATGTGACAAAGAAGCATGATCAGTTTTCGTGCGACCAACATGACCATAACCTGACCGTGAACAGTGTTATTGGTGTTAGTGCTTTACAACACAGGCAGGTGATCGACTTGCTGCGAGTAGCATTATTTTGGTATAGACCAGGGCTTCTCAAACTACGGGTCGCGACCCCATTCGGGGCCGCGAAATGTAATTTAGAGGTCGCGAAACAAATTGACGAAACAAATTGACTAGACAAATCCGATAAAAAAGTCTTTGTGAACGTTACAGGAAAATTAAAAGAAGGCCTGCGGTGAATCTACTTCTACTGCATTTTTAGGGCAATTCCGCGTTTCCTGCTGTCAGTTGTTTACTAGGATGTCTGCCTGAACTATCAAATGATAATACTCAATCAAACACAAGTTATGCATTGTTAGGTCATCATTGTTTCAACGTACTGACCAATATTGACCTTGTTGCATTCATTTCGACACAAAGGCATGCTTGTGTTTAGAACTCTAGGTCTAGGCTGGGGGCTAAGCTAATTGCTTTGAGAGCACGCTGAGTAGTTATAGACTGAAGTAAAGCTTCATACACAGTTTCAGAAGTACTCGGAGTTTGTATTCAGGAAAAGTTGGGTCCGCAAACGATACACAATTTAAATTTCAGGAGGCCACACACCTGCCATTATAAGCACAGGATGACTTGTGGAGTTAGTAATCCATTAAAGTTTGCAACTGGATTTTTCAGAATAGAGTTTATGTAATTTTTTGATAATAAGAAATGAATACTCAGTCATTTCTGATCTAGCCATTCAAATACTCTTAGCTGTTTGCACAACATATTTGTGTGATGAGGAATTCTCAAAATTGATAATCATCAAGTCTAAATATCGATGCTTTTGTAAATATGTTGAGAATGTCTTTCTTCCTGCGTTGGCTAATTTTATCAATCTACAAATGGATGATCTGCGTAAAAATCATAAAGTGCATTCATGCCATTAGTTGTGCTTGATATTTCTATAAACTGAAATGTTTTTGTTAATTTTTTTCGCCTTACCGTTTCCATTACACAGTTGTTTTATTACTGCATAGTTACTTTCGTGGATTGTGTACATTTGTATGATTTCGCCATGTACAAAAATGCCTCTTGGGGTTTGCAATAGGACGTTTACACGTATAGGCTATCCATGAAGGGTCGCATAGAAAAATCTTTTTCAAATGGGTCACAGAACAAAAAAGTTTGAGAAGGCCTGGTATAGACTAGGGTTTCCCATCTTGAGCGTTATGGTCCCCCGGGGTTGTGATTTACTTTAATCATAAATTAGGGCCTATTTCGCTTGTGTGGGGGCTATGTCATAACGATTACTGAAATTTGCCAGAATCGGTTCCCACCTGAGTGGGTCTGTGGTAAAACCATTTCCTGGATGCATTGTCAGCTTATAATTCTGTATTGCATTTTCAGAGCACACTGTGCTAGTCCGTAACAATCGCCATTGTTTGATAAATTTGTGTGACTCGCTTTTAGATATTTATGACTCAACAAGCCCAGCACGAACCAAACATATTTGAGCTAGAGAGGTTCATGACGTAAAAAGCCCCAGCAGGAATCAGACGTGATTGGGCTAGAGGTTTATGACGCAACAAACCCAGCCGGAATCAGACATGTTTGAGCTACAGAGGTAGTGAACCAGAAAAGAGTGTGAATTTTTAACGTTTATTTTAAAAATCATATGCAGCGTTTGCTTTGACCACGCGCTTGAATGACGCACAGAGTGAAACCAGCAATTTTTCAACGCTACCTCAGCACTGATTTTTGATAAACAACGGTAGGGATATATTTTAAACATTAGCTCAACAGTCTTGGCCAGTTTTTTTGTTTGAATGAAATGTCACACTTTAATGAATTGAGTCATTTTGACTAGCAAACATTTTCACAAAATTACAATGTAAATGAATGTCTTACTGTAGCTGCGGAACGGCAGTGATAGTTCAAGAAGCGAGGTGAAATGTCCAACCTATTCTACCGAATTGCGCGATTTTGCTTTCGTTCCAGCTCCAGCGAGTCCACAGCTTCCCGTGTGTTTAGTTTGTTCCAAGTTATTTGCTAATAAAGCCAAGAAGGCGTCTCTACTGAAAAAACATTTTTGTGCGGTTCACCCAGACAAGGCTGATAAGCCTCGAGAGTTTTTTGAATTTTGAATGAAAGACGGAAACAAAGAAACATCGGGAGTCTGTTTACCATAATAACCTCTTACAATGACAATGGATTGCTTGCTTCATGCAACGTCTCTTTCTCAGTTGCAAGATCTGGCCAGCCGTTCCTCACCGGAGAAAAATTCATCATTCTTGCATTGTCCGAAATTATTTCTTCTGCAGAGCGGCGTGAACCTGGACCTGTAATAAAACTGGTCCCGTCGAGCAGCGCAACTGTGATTCGCAGAATGTGATAAAGTGAGTATGGACGTTGGCGAATAAGTGTGTGAGCTTCGTCAAAACAACTTTAAAATACAACTCAACAAAACGACAACATCAGGGAACAAATCTCTCCTCCTTAGATACGGCAGTACTTGTCGCACGGTGATCTGCAGGAGAAACTGTTGTTTTGAAGTTCTTATTAAAAAGAACTCTGCCTTGTATCATTACTGTGCATTACATTTTGTACCGACACCATTTCGTGGTAAAAGGTTGCGTGAATTGCTTAACGTAGCTCTTAAAGCAATAATTGAAACTAAAGCAAGCGTCTTGAGCTACCATCTGTTCCGGCAGTTGTACGAAAAAACTGACGAAGATTATGAGCGACGTGTGCTTCACAAGTATGTCGAGTTTCGAAAGGTAATTGCTTATCTCGCTGTTGTGATTTTCGCGGAAGCATCGTTGATTTCTTCCGTAAGACGCGTTTCTGAGAGATGATCGCTTCGCGTCAGATTGATACACGTTACTTCGCTGATTTCTTTGAGAAAATGAACGCCGCTGCTATGCAACTTCAAGGAAAGGTTGTCAATCTGATTTGGTGAACAATTTTGATCCTAAGTCTTATTTACAAGATGGAACTCTACCACTAGGCTTTCGGTAGACGTCATTGCAGTCATTTTCCAAGATTGGCAATAGTGTCTCAAGCCTGGCAATCTCTGACGAAGAGGTGCACGCCTTTGCTCACTAGAAAGCAGTCAAAGAAGATATTAAAATAATTTCAAAGATCTCATCGAGGTTGAAGTCCTGGGTGTGTGGTTCGAGAATTTGTTGTTGATACGATCTAGTGTAAATTCGAGGTTCAAGAGCTGCTCGTGTTGTTGATGAACCAAGCAATGTCTAAGCCCGTTCCATTTTTCAAGTATCTGGATGGATTAGTCCGCCTGTGGCTGAAATACGAACAGAGTTTTCCTGAGCTTTGGGAGAAGTTTTGATTCTGGCCTTTCCAACGACGTATATTGCTGAACAAGGATTTAGGCAAGTTTTATATATATGTACGATAAGTACTGCAGTGGTCGTGATTTAAGGGAAAGTGGTGAGAACGTGCTTCGGTTGTAGTTAACGCATCTCTTCCATAAAATTAAAACCCTTCCCGCAAATCACAAGGCTCAGGGTTCGCACTAAGTCTCGATTTTCGTGTAGCGGCAGCATCATCAAGGAATTTTTCTTGTGGTATCTACTGTAGATGGTGGTGTTTCCGCAAAGATGAGGTAGAGCAACCTACAGATTAGCGAATGAAGTAAGCCGCAGCGCAAGCGTGTTGCCTTGTTAACAATATGTGCTGTATAAGTGAGTAGCCCACTGGCTATGGTGTATAAAGAAAGGAACTGGTTGTGAAATCCCAGTTCTTGTAGAAACGCTCACCCTGTACGATGGTGGTAATGGTAATAGTCTATTCATCCATTTCTGTGACTCAAATCACTGAGTAACATGAATGCAGAAAGAGAAAAAAAACGACACCAAAGCGCAGAAATTAATTTCATGTTGATGAGTAAGTTACATAAAACCTAAGAATGTGCAGCTTTCGCAATTTTATGATCGTGTTCCACCATGTTGAAGCACAAAGGGTTGGCGAAAGACCATATGGGTCAAGTTCTCAGTCAGCCCTATTGCTAGCACAAATCAATTTTTAGTTGAAGACGTTTTACAGTAGTATTTAAGAAAAGTAACAAAATGCATCGAATCAACGTCAGATAAAATACGTAAAAAACAACAATGAAAAATAATGGGGGAAAAGCATGCCTATATATACAGGGGCTGGGATGAGCAACTGAAGAGGTAAAAAATATGTAGGAAAAGAGGGTCATCAAAACAATATTACAGAAAAGTGTCAGGCATGTGAAACGAAAATCAACAGGAATGCTGGCAAAATAGCAGGGTGTTTATATATCGTTTTCCAAATGAATAAGGCGAGAGAGAGCTTTCAAATTTTCAGGAATATCAGACTATATTTTGGGACCAATACACTTCAAAACGATGAACCAGAGAAGTTTTCAACAGTGGCGATTCTAGAACTTAAAAAGTGGGGGCCACTGCAGGGCCACGAAAAAAGTAGGGGTAATCAAAAAAAAAAGTAATCACACAGGTATACTTCTATGTCCAATATTCTGTGCTACCATTGCAACTTCCACAGCACTGCGCTTGTGAAACGAAACACCATTTCCCTTACACAGTTGTGCCTATCCCACGTGGACGAAAACAGCTCCACGAAAGTGAATACAATTCGCATGAGCTCGAAATGTTTCCAACCACGAATTCCATCTTGACACAGAGACAAGTTGGCTGTTGATAGCCAACTGGTTTCGTCAAAATATTGTTACTACAAAACACATAAAAATAAGTCATCTGCCAACAGATTGGTGATTACTGACTAATCCGTTTTTGTTGTAGCTTATATGGACATTTTGTTATTGTGGTGTAACCATAACAGTGTTATGCAACTACTATTACGAGTCTAATGCCCATCTGCAGCGTGGATAGAGTGAGGATTATTCAATGCAGTATGCAGTTAACAGCAGCGAGGTTTCGGCACCAGTGGCACCTAAAGTTGCAAAGCAGCGCCGTAGATAGGTGTGCATAGGCATTTAGGGCATGTACCCGATAGTGAGATGCAACCCAGGAGGCGTAAAATTTATTTTGCAGAGTATTCCCAACAAAATAAGTTCATTTTAATATTTACACTGAATTTTCCCCTGAGCGATTCTCAAAAGCTGACTTTTCAACCCTGCGTTGATTTATAACTGTCTCTCAATAAGCGAAACACGCACTAACTCTAAACCTAAACAGATTCAGGCAAACAGACAATCAACAAAGTAAACGTCACACAGCTCCCTGCACAGTCTACACTGGAATTTATGTCATCATCACCTCAATTTAACTTAAACCTTCGATTGTCATGCCGGCTGTCAAATCCATCAACGAAATCATCTGAATCTATTTTGCAGCTCGTACCTGTCAACTGAAAGTAGATAAATGTTACCCAATCTTTTACTGGTCATGGAATTTCTGAGAATTGTTTTCACTAATTTCATTTTTGAAAAACTTCTCTTTCATGAAGCGCTCGTGGCGAGAAGAGTTACAGCTACCACTAACTATCAAACACAGCTTTTTAAGTAGGATAGCTATAAATGGAAAAACTTGTTCGAATGATATAGGCAGCTTCGACTCCTTCCGAAGCAAATTCTTTGCCAAAGTTATTTCATGTTTTAAATCATTTTCACAAATGAATATGATTTGCGAATTTTTTCAAGTGTTTTTCTCATAGAAATGTTTGACCTCCGGGGCAAAGAGCTGAAATACGCGAAAGAATTGCTTCTTAATCATTACAGAAATCCCGTACAAATATCTATGAGGTTGCAGCACATGTGTGAGCAGATTTAAAACTGTAGTCACAAACCACTTACTGTACATAAGATGTTTCGAAGTCATATACTCTAAACAATTAGGCAGCAGAACGCAATACTGCAGCCAGGATAAATTCGGATAAATTAACTGAAACCAATTCTTAATAGTTTCACAAACCTTTTGCTACTGGGACAAGAAACAATCTGCTGACAGTAAAATATTCCGGTTCCATCTCACACTGAAATGCACAAAAGTCAGTCTCGCCATTTCTGCGACTGTTTCTTAGCTTCGAAATGAATTTTTCAAAAGCACGACCGCGGTCTGATTAAATTTCAGGCGGGATCCGAGCAAATACTGTTGTGTGTCGTCATAACTCTAGTTATCCGCCCGTCAAACATCACAACACAGCTTATCATGCATTTGGGAAATATTGAATGCAGGCTACAGGGTTTGTAAATTATCGTTTAAAATATTGCTGGCCCAAAGTTTTTTACTGCATATGTCAACCAAACGAACTTAACGAGAAATTAAGAAAAAAACTGGGTGGGCAAGCGAAAATCTGGGGGGATATGGTCCACCCAGGCCCCCCCCCTAGACTCGCAACTGGTTTTCAATCTGGGTAAACGATATTTTTACAAAGACGCAAGTTTGTTTGATATTTGTGGACTGATGCAATCTCAGAAAAGTAGTTACAAAGTAATTACGTTATTCACCTTTATCAAACGAGCACATAAACTTGGCATCCGACAATTTGAATAAGTCTGGCATATTGAAACTTTTGTGCTTAAAATAGAGTGCAGCTGTTTTAGTGTTGTCATAATTAAGGGTTCTTAGAGCTCCATTCTGCAATCTAACTAGAAGGAGTAAAGTAGTCTTATTGGCTCTTAAGTATTGAATAAGTTAATAGGAATAGAAAAGAGCAAACAAAACAAATTTGAGCACTGAAATGTTGGTACAGTGTATTAATTGGAACAATATCCCACATGAATTAGAATTGTATCACTAACTTTTCAACATGAGGCTTCCAAATGAGTTTATCATCAAGTATAATGCCAAGATATTTTAAGCTACTTTGTTTTAAGATTGGGTGATGAGAAACTGAGAAAGTGATATTGTTATGGTGTTCAAGAGCATGAAATTGCTTTTAGAATAATTGATACATAATTTTCAACACAAACCCAGTGATCAGTCTTTTTGAGCTCATTGTTAATTATTGTTTCTAAACTTTTGTGTTTTTTTCCTGAAATATAAAGATTGATATCATCAGCATATAAAACAGCATTAAACTTGGAGGCTTCTTAACGTCATTATTATATAAGGAATAGTAAAAACCCAAAGACCGATCCTTGAGGTGCACCACACTTTACATTAAAAAAAGAAGATATAATGTCTGCTATGCTAGTACAATGAACCCTGTTGTCTAAGCAAGAAGCAAAAATTTTTAGGGGTGTTCCTCTTAATCCGTAGTAAAACAATTTTCAAAGTTATACATTATGATCAATGCACTCGAATGCTTTGTTCAAGTCGAGAAACAGAGTACATGTTACTAGTTTGTTATCTTGATTACAAATCACGTCATCAGAAATGACAGTAATAGCTAATTCAGTAGAATGATTGGTGCGGACGCCATACTGCTGTGGGCTCAGTATACAATTACTGGTAACAAAAGAGTACAAACTGCTGTAAGTTAGTTTTTAAACAAACATTGGAGAGATTTAGAAGTATGGATATTGGCCTATAATCATTAGGAGATGTGGAGAAGCTATTTAGGAATGTGTATAATTTGCGAAATGTTTAAAAGAATGGGAAATTCGTCTTTTGCGATACATTTATTCAAAAATGCATTGCCAAAAGGATAAACTATTAGCAGAAATTTTAAAAGCTTGGCTGGGATGTCATAGAAGTTTGATGTTGCCTTGCATTTTAATGATGAAAAAAGTATTATTAAATCAGCGTAGGTTGGTAGGAATGCACACAATTTGGAGAAAAACTCAGCTTTTTATACAAGGCATAATATCTCTTTTTGCAAGGCATTACTTTTAAAGAGAGATGTTAACAAACTTTGAATTAACCAAGGTTTATTGAAGGAACGAGTTTCTTCACGTGAAGCACGCATAAGCGGAGCATGTTGGTCTATATGTTGTCAAACGTAAGAATAAAATTATTACAAGTGGTGTTGATATCTCTGTCATTGTTAAGGACAAGATCATACAGATCAGTGTTTAGATCTTCCAGAAAAGATGTCAAGCCAAAACTTTTTAGACAGCAAATTTTTGGTCTGTACTTTTTGGCATATTTAGGTTGGAAATTAAGGTTTGCAAAAGTGGGTAGGTGGTCAGGGATGTCATAGACTGCAATTCCAGTAGAGGTGCCGTCATCAATTATATTTGTATATATATGATGAAGTAGGGTTGGGTGGGAGGTAGAAGGAAATCTGGTGGGTTTGTTTATAAGCGATAAACAGTTACAGCTCAAAATCGTATTAAAGTAATGTGTGTGTCAATTTGGTATTTCAAAACATTTTTTGTTTATGTCACCACCAAATATGTAATTCCTGATTTCAGAGTGCTTGGCTTCAAGTAGATTAGTGAATGCAAGCTGAAAAGCGTGTATATAAAACAGATGTCTGCAGATCACTCCAACACTTCAATTAAAAGACTTTCACATCCATTTATAGGTAATTCTAAGTCTAGTAATAAATTGCAGTTTTGTGTTTATATACAGGCCAACACCTTCAACATTGGTTGAGGAAACAGAATGAACAAAGTTGTAGTTAGGAATTTGTATATTTGAACAATACTTTGATTTCAATTTGGTTTCTGATGTTGCTATAAAATCAGGCGAGACATTACATTTTGTGAAAAAAGTGTCAATTTTTTGGATAGACTGCGCACATTGAAATGAAAGTAAGAAAGCGTTTAAAGAGATATACCATTAGCAGAGGTTATTGCAGAAGGGGTTAGATAGTCATTATGTATATGTGGTTCAGCAAGTGAAAAGGAAATTTCATTAAATTTTGTGGGGGTGACTTTTGTAATTGAAAGAAACAAATCATGTAAATCAATGTCAGAAATTTCATTAAAAGGAAAACTGTCACGATTACAGAGTAAGCACATAGCAAAGTTTTCATAAGTCAAGTAAAAGCATCTCATTCTAGGATGCGTCCTTCCTCACTTTGCTGATGGATGGAGGGAATTTTCAGTAAAAAGTTTAGCCAAGGTGGCGATAAGGTCAATACAGTTGGGAAACAATACCCGAGAGTAAGCAACCTGAAAACTTCACTTCATTTTTATTCAATGTTGAATGCTTTTAATAATTGCATCGGATGTTGAGTCTATTGAGGCAAATTGTTATATGCAGTTCATACGTATTAATTTACACATTAGAAGCAGTAGGATTTTTGGCAAGGTTTAGAAAAGTAACGATAAAAGATATTGGCAATTAAAAATATTTTGTTTCTTTTCTGCTTACATAACACAATAGCTATTTAGAAATGAAATCATTTGGACCTATTGCTTGACGTAAACCTTCTACCAAGTGTTCGTGGTTGTGGGAAAAATGCTCTCAGGATTCAATATCTTGGTGATTGTCCTATTTCTGTTGACTCTCTTCCACGCTCAAGTTGAAGGAATCGTAGGGTCTTATGGTGAGTCCAAATCATTGAAGAGTGTGATTGGAACGTTGAAGATGCAAGAGGCAAGATTAGAGCGCTGTATGACGTATCAGACTTAATGCATGGCTGACGCGAAGTGGCATTTCTAAATTTCAGTTTTGCTCAAGGCGCCAAGATGCTTGTTTGTTTGCTACAGTTAACAACAAAGTAAATAAATTATACTGTTTGACCGATCGTTATAGGAGTATGCGGATGACATAATCTCTGAAATAGCACTGCGTATTGTAAACGTATTGATATCAACTGCTTTTGTGTGAAACGTTTACGATATATTGTAATTAAAGCAACAACGTCAAAACATACTAGTTTGAAACAGATATACCGAACAGCAGTGTTTCCCACTCTTTTTTGGCTAGCGCCACTTTTTCTGAAAAACAAATTTCTACCGCCCCCCTGCCATGCCTAGCACACATATCAACACAATTTTGTGTTCATTTCACTATAATTTAGTAAAACGCTAAGTTTTTGTTTTCAAATTACATGCATACATGTTTGTTGATCATAATGTTTTTTATGACATTTGGTCACTCGACGTTAGTAAGACAACATAAATGTAATTATTAACTAGGTCTCCTATCGCCCTTCTGCTTCACGGCCCCCCTAGAGTTTCTCACCGTCCCGAGGGGGCGGTACCGCCCACTTTAGGAACCACTGCTGTACAGTAACAAGGTTGACATTTAGACTAACAGTTGATTTTGATTTTGAGTCGCAAATCTCTTACACTAGTTAAAAACACTTAGTAGGTTATTCGAGCCTAGCCGAACCTCCATTACTGTTATCAGTCATACTTCTATGCAGGCTTGTTTGAAACAACTACTTGCAACGTGACGAAGGAACAGGTGTGCGATGGACAATACATCTGCTCTGACCGCAGCGATGAGAAGAACTGTTCCTGCCCATCCTTTTACTCGTTCCAATGCGACTGCTACGCGACGGGCTGCTCGGGCGAATGGGGCTGTGTGACGGAGCAGCTCCTGTGTGATGGAACGAACACGTGCGGCGATTGGAGCGACGAAGTGGGGTGCCGTTGTCCCGAGCACAAGTTCAAATGCGATTGCTACGAAACCGGTTGTCAGCGCGACGGTTCTCCGAATTTTTTGGGCTGCATAGCGCAAAAACTGAGATGCGACGGAAACAACACGTGCGGTGATTGGAGCGACGAGGTTGGCTGCATAGGTACGCCGTTGTACTGCAATAGCGGGCAGTGCATCGATCGCGCAAAAATGAACGACGGCAGCGTCGATTTAACAACAGGAGACGATGAGTTTGTGTGCAACGCAAAGCAGACGTATGGCCTTGTGAAATGCGGCTGTAAGATTGGCAGAAGCCTGTGTCGTGGCTCTGACGTTGGCCGTTACATCCCCGTGAGCTGGATAGGTGATGCAATTCGCGATTGCAGCAGCGGCAGCGATGCACCGTGCAAATCGTCCAGAGCCTGGTGCTATGACTGCTGGGTCGTAGTCAATCGCTGTGCGACAGCGGATGCCAAACACTATTTGTTACAACATTCCCAACATGCACACGTAACGCGATGCCACGCTATGCATCATACATTCGGTCACATTCAAAGTCCAGAAAGTTGGATTTGCGTTTCGTCGCCGTGTGGCGCGTGCCTGAACATGTTTCAGTGCAACAATGGACAAGTCATTGACAGTGATCTGTTTTGCGACGCCACTACTCACTGCGAAGATGGCAGCGACGAAGAAAAGGGAGCATTTGGTTTCAGGTGCTCGGGATCCTCAAGAAAGACCACCTGCATCCTTCCGCAGAGAAATGTGTACGACCCCGTAGCTCAGTGCGCTGACAAGTCCGACTTGTGTTTCGTGAATTCAGAGTTGAGATGCTTCCGTTGCCTGGACGGCAAGCTGATTGTTTCTCCAAAGCAAGTGTGTGACGGATTCATCGATTGCTTTGACATGTCCGACGAATGTCTTTGCACCAACCAGACCGTTTGCGAAACAGTTACTGGCTTTCAATCATCGAGATGCCCTCGAAACCAGATGATGTGCAACAATGAAACGGAATGCATTCCTATCAATACAGCTTTGTGCAAAGCAAACAAAAATTGTACAAGCAAAGTGAACCACTTGTTCTGCCATCAAAATGAACACACTGCTACGGGCATGCAATGCAAGGCACGCCGCCAAGATGGATATCACTATGTTTCAGCCACGAAATGCGACGGCAGACCGGAGTGCTGGTTAATGGAAGATGAATGTGATACTTGCGTGCCACGTCCCGAGTTCTGTGACACCTCGTGCGCTAAAACCTTTCGTGAGTACAAAGTAGGGAATCTTTTCTGCAACGGCGATGTCAATGATCTTCCTATCGAGAGCAGCTGCAAGATGGAAGTGGAGCAAAACTGTTCCATGAGGTTCCCTTGCAAAAGTGGTTCATTGGTAAGCATCGACAAACGATTTTTTTGTGACGGATTGGTCCACTGCGACAATGGAATTGACGAGTACAACACCGATTGCTTGCAACAACGTTTCAACTGCACAAATGGCAAAGCGGTTTCCGTTAACAAAGCCTTCGTTTGCGATGGAGTAATAGACTGCGATGATCGCACTGATGAAAGCAAAACTCTGTGCAGCGCGCAAAGATTTTACTGCGAAAGTGAAATTCCCATATCAGTTGATCTAAAAGCAGTTGAAAATGGCATCGACGACTGCTCTGACGGAAGCGATGAATGCAAAACCCTTTTTTCCGACCAGTATCAAATGATTGCCTTCCCAGTTCTAAAAGGCGTGATGTGGATAATGGGAATTCTCGCTCTGATAGGAAATGCAACCGTCAACATAACCACCACGATGGAAATTATGAAAGAGATAAGAACCATCAAAAAAAATAGAATAAAACTTGCCAACAGTATTCTGATTTGGAATCTCACCATATCTGACTTTATCATGGGCGCTTACTTGATTGCAATGCTTGCTCACGATCTCAGGTATTCAGGTTTCTATTGCTTTGTTGACAAACAATGGAGATCAAGCAATCTTTGTGGCGTACTTGGAACACTAGTGCTGTCATCAGAAACATCAGCTTCCATCATGGCGGCAACGTCTACGTTTCGACTTCTAACAATCTACAGACCCTTCTTGTGTACGTCTGTGAAGATCGAGTGGATTGCTGCGGTGGCCTGCTCATGCTGGATTTTTTCTGCTTCATTTGCAATCTTCCCTTGGATTCCGTTCACTTCCGGTTATTTTGTGTCAGACGCCTGGTTCCCAAATCTCTTCTTGAAAACAGACACGGTGTCCACTTCTGACATGTTCACTTTAGCTGAGAGGTTTTCCGGCAAAAACTCGTCAGTATCATCTTGGCCCCAAGCAAAGAAAATCGTATCGGACAATTTTGGGAAAAACGCGATCAAAGGAGAATTTGGCTACTACGGTGCAACAAGCGTTTGCATTCCTCGACTTTTTTCCTCTGTGGAACAATCAGCCTGGCATTACTCAGCATTTCTGACTACACTCAACTTTGCTTTGTTCACATACATGGTGATCGCCTATGTACTTGTGTACAAAACAGCCCTTGCTAAGGATTTTTCCAAGAGCTTGAGAAACGACCAAAGCCGAGGACTGCAGAAAAGAATCTCAAGACTCTTACTCACCGATTTTTGCTGTTCGATACCTGTGTGCGCAAGGGGCTATCTGGCCCTGGCAGGCGTTCACATCCCTTCTGGCTGTTACGTCCTAAGTGCAGGCTTTCTTCTCCCGATAAACAGTGCGTTAAACCCACTGATCTATTCCAAGCTGTTTGGCCGTAGCGTCGCACGCGTCAGGACTTGGGTTGCGAAGAGACAGTCGGCTTGCTAGTTGGTGTGTTTTGTCACAAATGCAGCTTTTCATCCGCTTTGAAGTAATATAGTGTAAGGCATGTAACCAGATGCAAATCAGTTGTCAGTAGGCAAAATTTGCTGCGTGGCATGAATCGTTTAACATTCTTGCGGCAACAACTTTGTCCAAAGACGAAGCAGTTCCGAACTGTTTTTATGCTGTGAACATACGAAAATTACAACCTGAATACTTGAAAACATCATCAACCTTTTTGTTCAATAAACGACAAGAAAGCTCAGTATTATTACCGGGGAAGAAAACTGAACTACATCAACCTCATGATCGCATGAAATATTTCAGATTCTGTTTGATTGCTGGGTAAGTGCGAATGAAACAAAAAAGTGTTATTGCACAGTAATTGCAAGTAAGCAACAATAAATATGTACGTAAAATGCGTTGAGACAGGCCCACAACCAGAAGAGTCAATCAGGCAACCATTTTGCCCCCACCTAAATTATTATCACAACATGTTACAATCGTTTTCCCCCAGCTGGTTGCGGGCCTTGCTTGAGATAAATGTACTTTTGTTTGATTTGTGCTTGAGGTGTTTTATAAAGTATACTTAATTACTGCGTTTTTTCATCAAACATTCTCAATTTTCTGTATCGGCATTTAGCAATGCCTCCTTTCAGCGGTTCACAATTAATGGAGCCACAATTAATGGATCTTTTAGTGACGATGCAGTGATGAAAAATTATGACTAATTAACACACCTCGAAAGCAGGCACGGAAGCAGAGGGGATGCAGGGGATGCATCCCCCCCACCAGACCTAAAGAGGTGTTGACATGACATTTGATGTCATTGAAAATCATGGCCAAAATATTTTTGTACTTCACATTACTTAATTGCTAAAGATGCTAAAAACTAACTTATGCTATCAATTAGCCAAAGGCGTTTCTTCGTTTCATGAGATGAGCTGGCCTTGTTTGTGAAACTTGGTATAAAATAGTCAATGATCGCATGGGCGTCCACAGGGGTGCAAAACGGGCATTTGCCCCCTGGAAATTGGGATTAAGAACTAAATAATTCTGGAAAAATCTGAAGTCGCCATCTTAATTCCGATTAATTTATTTGATTCTTGCAATGGCAGTTTTTGCCGATATGAAACTCTCGCTGCACAAGAGTCATAGGTTCACAATTATAGTGTCATGCAGTGATGAGATTGCAGTTCACTCATGTCCCCTCCTTTGTCTGCAGAGGCGGTTGCGAAAGTCGCGAGCGGATTTTTCTACTGTTGGTCTTTATTGCGTAACAATAACATGGCAACAAATCTGCTAAGGTTCTCTTTATATTACCGCAGAAGGCGTTTTGTTGCATGAGGCTGTTGAACGCACACATCTTGGCAGGTAATGCAACGAGACAGTGACATGTTGATAGCGGTAAGCCACGCATATTTATACTTTGTGAAAAGAAACATGAGTGAGTCTATAGCAATGCTTCCACAAGTTTGAAAATTCCATTATTAGTGCGGGCGTGACCAATGTGCCTGGGTGTCAAATTACACTTATGCGGGCTTCTTTTCATGCAGTCAAAAATTACTTGGCTTATTTGAATACATCTATGCAGGCTTGTGGGAATATGTCTTAATCTTTAAGGTCGAGTTCTGAAATCTGAGTGAATACTGAGTTCAAAGCTATATTTGCTGTGGCGAGTTTTCATAATTCATCTGGTCAATTTGGGCAAAACCTGCGTGGTGCTCTAATTTTGGTAAGCTTGTCCGTAGCCGTGACAACATACAGGTCTACTAAATTGACCGGTTTGTGTTGCAAGGTTTTATTGATAGCTTTGGACGAGATCCCAGACGTTTGCAGCTCTTGTTTCTAAGTGATGCTGACAAATCGTGCTAGCTGATCCCGCGATCAGGGGGAGAGCAACCGGGTAATTCTCCCCGAAACTTTCAAAAACATGTTCAGTTGTTAGTTCAGTTGAAAAGATCAGCTAGGTGCGCCCTGCTTGCTGAGTAAAAAAAGGTCACAATTTGTGATTTCGTTGAAAACCATGGTAATCCAATGCTTCTTTCTTTATAGATCTTGGCAATGCTACCTTGAAAAGAATTTCCCTGTGTTGAAAATCTGCAGACAGCCTACTGTGTAAATTGTCGTAATACTAATATACCTGGCTATTGCTGCCCACGATGCGCTTTTTTGTGATTGTTACCGTAACACGGGGCATTTTCTTTGTAGTGTAGAAAGCATAAAGCATTTTGTGAACCTCCATTTGCATCGCATCGTCAGCAATGTTCCCTCTAAGGTGAGCAAATACCCAGGACCACCAGAACTGTTGCGCAGTGAAATCTCATTCTCGCGCACTTGCAACATTCCAAAGCATTGGAAAAGCATGCAAACATACACCTATTAGAATGAAATGTGCATTTCATTCGTATTTTTATAAGACTGTGTGTTTATTATATAATTCACAAATTTTGTAATGTAGTGAAAATTCCACTGATATAATCATGCTCACTAAAACAAATATTTTCTCAATGTAAAATTATCTTCGAGGGAACACTGATCGTTAGCAACTTGAAAATGATAAACAAAATGTCGACGTTGCCCCCCCTGGAAAAATTTCTGCGGACGCCCATGAACGATCCTGCTTTCTCGCTTTCGTTTTTTCGGTTTCGTTCGTTTTTTCGGTCTCGCTTTCGTTTTTTCGGTCTCGCTTTCGTTTTTTCGTGCATTCACTCATTATGAATTGTTTGTTTCTTTCCGTTCTCTTAATTTCGCTTGCAAAATAAGCAGAATCAACCCACTGCTTGCTATTATTTCATCAAAATTACCTTCAATAACAAATGTTATACACAAATTGCTATATTACTATGGGTGTTGCAGACTATTCCAAACGACAATTGATTAAAAACTGTAAGGTTCTCCATTTGAAGAGCACTGATCTAAACCAAATCCAAGTGGAAGTGACTACGCTCACTTGCTGCAATATACAAGTCAAAGAGCACTACTGCATTATGCTGGCTACTGTCACCGGTAATTGTGCTGTAACAAACGTAACCTACAATGAGAAGTATTATGTCGTCACGTGAACTTTTTATCTCGAGTCCTCGATGTACCTGCGCCGACACCAGTGACTACGTCAGATCGTTGTTATGTGTCATATTGCTTGTTGGTTCCGTAGCGGTGCAGTGTTAAAGTTTGACCAGTTTTATCACTCAAATTTCATCTAAACCAGTGTTTCTCAAACTTTTTTATTGCATCGCCCCCTTTTCACTCTCGACACGTCATTTTCGCCCCCAAGCTTGATAAAGCAACCACAAGGCAGTAAATTTAAAGAATTTTATTTAAAGAAAGTATTAAATTGCTGAACCAAGCCATATAGCCGAACTAAGCAATTGTAGTACGACGCTAATATTACATTCGGAATTCTTGTGAAAATAATCCACACTGTAGCCGGGCACATAGACGATCCAGAATAAAATTCCAAGGGATAAATTGCTTTAGCAACAACCTCCTACGATCATATTAAATTGAAATATTAAATTGAAAAAACTGAAAACCAAGCTTAGACATGTTTCCTCGAAAATGTACGTATGCGAAAGTCATTGATTTACGCAATATGGTCATGTGAAGCATTGGGTTCATTGAAAATCGATATCGCATCCCCCCCCACCAAATTAGCCTATGTCCGCTACTGCTCGAAAGCAAGTCTGTGGACGCGTAACCCTTTTTCGCGCAAAGCAAATTTGATGACTTCGATGTTGTTACTTAAAATGCAGTTGCTGTATTATTTTTGCAATTATCAACCAATCGTACGGACACACCAGCACCTAAAGAAAGCAACACACGGCAAGTGTGCCTATGCCTTGCTTGTAGAAAGCGGAGAAGTTCATAGGTTTACGTACACAGCTATTTTATTTTTTGCTGCATTCAGGTACGTGTCTGTCTCTGACTCATGATCCGCATCGCAAGTGTTTAGCAACAGAACACAACGACACACGAACATATAACTGTAGCCAGGGTTGTGGAAGCGGAAGCTGAAGCTGGAAGCGGCAGCGGTGGAAGCGGTCATTTTTCTGTGGAAGCGGAAGCAGAAGCGCGAAAATCCTACCGCTTCCGCTTCCACATAGGTTATTTAACTTGGTGAGTAACTTGGCGAAAAAGTTTTGTCCATTTCCCAATGTGGATAAAGCGGTGAAGTTGCGCTAGAAATCTGAATGAACGTGCGATATCAGTAGCGCGAGAGAACGAGATAAAGCATAACCAGCATCCATGGCGTTCTTCATAGAAGACCAAGTCATCGTGCAACTTACCGATTTTAACGGAGGCTGACTTTTCAAACCTAGCTGCTGTCTACTACAATGGTAACAGTTTGAAAGCACAGCAATCTCCCGGTTATGTTCGCAACTTGAATCTGAGCTGTTTGTGCGAACTTATGTGGTAGGTGCGAACTTAGCAGTTGTGCTTTTAACTGCCTCAGCAAACAGATGTTGATCATTAGGGCTGATGTTTGGAGACTGATTGATGCTTTGACTGAAGCTAACTATTCTGTTCAGCAAGGCATATAGTACACTTACATTATGCTATTCACTTCACAAACAATGTTAGGCAAAGCCAAGCGTTTAATTGAGTCATTTTGAGTCAAATCATCCATCTGATCCAAGTTAACGAAACATCGCATGATAGTGCGGAGTGAAGCTGCTGTAGGAAAGTCTGCGCGAAGCGGGAAGTTATGTGCAAACGTTATTTGCTCTAATGTCTGAAGACACACACACAAAAAAGTTAGTGCGTCTGTCCGCGGATTAACAGAGCTGTTTAGGAAGGTATTTCTTTGGATTGATAACATGCATCGAGCAAACTGCCCCTTCCACCTTCACTAACCATTTTGAAAGCAATCGAACTTGCTGAACAATTATATCGAAATAGTGAACTTTAGCAATATAATGTTTCGTGTTTAACATTTTTTATGACCAGTTGTCACGTTTGATTTGCTGCAAATACCAATAAATTGCTGAAAAAGTTGAATCCAGATTTTTTCATAACTTTGTGCGAACTTAACTGGGATGCGAACTTAACTTAGATACAATTACTGAACATATGCGTTTGCCAACTCAGTCTAAAAAGCTTTTCGCATTTTATTGAAGATGTAATAAGTTTGTCCAAAACCTTGCGTTCTAGAATTTTGCTCAAAGCATTATTATGGCGTAATAATGTATGACAATGAAAGCGCTTTGAAGAAACCTCAAACGGTTACGGTACGCTATGCAATTTAGCTTGATATTTATTAGGCTAAGGCAGTGTTTCTTAACCTTTTTCTACTTCTGCACCCCTTTTGGCCATGCCTAAGCAGTTCAACACCCCTACCATTGGCTAACACCTGGTTACTATAAGGATAAAGTAAAGACAAACGTATTCCTTTCACCTTTTGCCGCCACATATGTGTCCTTCCCCAGCGCCCCTGAAATTGATTTCAGTACCCCTGGGGGTGCACCCCATGTTAAGAAATTGATTTCAGCACCCCCTGGGGGGGCACCTCATGTTAAGAAACCCTGGGCTAAGGTCAGGTTGTTGTTAGTGCTGTTTGTATTGATATGTGTTGAAGACAGTTTTCTAGGTTGTGTTTTTTTGTAAGAACAGAGTAGCAGTACCGTGCCGGCATATACTAACTTACACGATCATTTTAACTAGTATTGTGCCCTTGTAAATCGTAAGCTGCTGGCTTTGATGGTCATGCTTGTCAGCAAGTTCATAGATGAGATAGAGCCCAGGCTCTGTTAGAGTCCAGGTTCTGTTGGAAGCGGAAGCGATAGGTGTGGAAGCG
>Ga0210059_1001360_pt1 | contig 36503 bp, 20 predicted proteins | sample Ectturendosymbi2_FD_188042 | JGI IMG/M metagenome (GOLD analysis project Ga0210059, IMG submission 188042) | Ecteinascidia turbinata endosymbiont from Florida, USA - Sample 2 (SPAdes) (version 2) | ecosystem: Host-associated > Tunicates > Ascidians > Unclassified | place: Key West, Florida... | reverse complement strand
CCTGAAAATGGATCATATCCTCACGCAAACAAAACATCCGTATACTGAGTTGGAATTTGTAGTTCTTCCCTGTCTTGAAATTACCGCTGGCATTCTGCATAGAGGAAAAAAGCTGTTGATAAAGTAAGACAAATTCCACTATCAGGCAATACAACTAAACGTAGATGCCTTTATATTTCAGAAGATTTGTTCAAATAACTTCTTCACAAGCTGCAGAACCCTCAGTCGTTTCGTATTCATCTCGATGAAATAACAGACATTTCAGACGAGGTGCAGTTGATTGTGTATTTTAGGGTTGTCGATGAGGAAAACAGACATTTCAGACGAAGTGCAATTGATTGTGTAGTTAGGGTTGCCGATGAGAAAAACAATTCTCGAGCATTACTTGCACTGTCTAAACGTTGTTGGAGTTTGCGCAACTGCTCAAGACATCTCCGACAAATTCAATCAGTTTATTGAGGAACGTGGTTTGGATCGGAAGAAGTGTAAGTCACTTACTACCGATGGAGAAGCAGCCATGCAACCTTCTCCTAATGGATGTTATACGAAATATAAAAATCGTTTCCCTTGACTGTGTTTCAACTCATTGTTTGATGATTCATTGAAAAACACGTGTGTTGAGATTGATAGAAGAAAAGAATCAGCGGTCAGGTCTGGAGTTCTTGATGATGTCATAAAAATTGTAAATTTCATCTGCTCAAATTCAATGAAACATCGAATGTTTTCAGAACTGCGCAAAGGCATGGAGGCAGACGCAATGAGGTTACATCATGCTGAGGTACAATGATTATCCAGAGGAACATTTTTAAAACAGGTGTTTCAACTGCAGCAAGAGTTGCAGGTTTTCCTTGCTCAACAAGAACACCCAATGTCCAATAATTTTAAAGACAATTTTTGGTTTGTAAAATTGTCCTACTTTTCGGCAATATTTCAGAACACAAATCGTTTGAATGTATCGTTGCAAGGATAGGGATGTATGTGACGTTTTATAGGTTGTCACTTGAGGTTCAGGCGTTCAAACAAAAGTTGAAGTTGTGCCAAGTAAAGCATCAATAGGCGATATTTCAGATTTTAAATGCTTACAAAATTTCTTCCAAACTAATAATTGCGAGACTGAAGGCACAAATCTGAGATCAAAAATAAAACCAATCGTGCACTAAGCATTTCGATATTCTACTACAAAATTTCGAAGTCAGTCTATTTTCTAAAGACGATTATTTGAATCTGATTTCTCTGCTATGGATTGTGCAGCACTTTACAAACGAGAAATTCGACTTGAACGACTTGAAATTATTGAGTTGGGGTCAGACTTGATTCAAAAGGCAGAATTTATAACTTTCATAAACTACCCTAATTTGTGGGTATCACTTCTCAGCATTCCTGATTATCGAAATCTCAGTCAAAAAGCGATTTCTGTTCTTGTTCGCCTGCCAACCAGGGCGTAACGAGGTTATATGGCGCCCGGGGCAAAAAACAAATTCAGCGCCCCCATGGTCGAAGTTTGGCGCCCCTATGGTCGAATCTGAGTTCTTTCGAAGGCAAATTTACTGTATTGAAGAAAGTACTTGTGACATTTTTGGGACTTTTCGGCGCCTCCAGCAGTGATTCAGCGCCCCCATAGTGAATTGGCGCCCGGGGAATTGTTCCCCCCTTGCTCCCCTCGTTACGCCCCTGCTGCCAACAACCTACTCTTGCGAGCAAGGATTTTCTGCGTTTGTCAAAATGGAATCTAAAAAGAGAAACTCAACCAAGGATGTTGATCTAGAAAAATTAACTTTGTGTATAGCAGATTAGAGATGGCAGCCATGAGTACACATTTCAAATATTACAAGGTTTACCGTTTGAAATCAGCTAAGCAACGTCTACAGCATAAAAATTTTGCACTTTTGCACTAGTAGATTTTAGTGCATGGTAGGGGTGTACTGGTTTTCTAGCAAATTTGAAAGTGTGTACCAATACAAAAAAGGTTGACAACCACTGCGTTAGTATTTGCGTGCTAAAGCTAGTGGTTGCTGACTGCTGTTTAGTATCAATCGATGTTGCCACTGGAGTCAGTCTCGTTAACATCAGATTGTTGCCTTTTTCAACATCAGATAACATCAAATTTTTACGCTGTAGTTCATATAAGCTAAATGCTTCTGTTAACAAACCTAACAAAGCGCGATTACCCTTGTTGAATCCGAAACAGAGCGAAATATCGCCATTAAATGGAGAAGTCGTTTATAATTAGGCATACCATACGTCCGGTTTTAGCCGGGATAGTCCCGATTTAAAGGCTTTGTCCCGGCGTCCCGGTCAGTCAACCAAAAAGTCCCGGTTAAGCATTCAGTCAGCCATCATGAGTAACGTGTGGTCTGATAACAGAAGCAGAATGTGGAAGCCCTTATCACCTGTAAAATTAATACTGACTTTTTCTGCTGTGATTTTTACGAGAAAGTAAAATCGAACAAAGACTTCTTGAAGGAAGTATTGTCTGCAGAAACGTTCGGTGAATGCGTAAATTTGCAAATGCTTGAACATTGTTTTGTTTCTTAGTAAAATGTATTATTTTAGTTTTTCTTGGTGTCATAACTACAAGAATCGAAAACAGCTACATACTCCAAGTAAGATATGAACCACATTTATTTGATAAGGCTCGTTGTTCTGAAGCGTCCCGGTTTTCAATCACAAAAATATGGCATGCCTATTTACAATTTTCGTAAAATGTTTGTCTCAACGCAGCGAAGAGAGCTTCATTAGTTTCAAACGATAACCTAACACACATTAGGGTGAGATTGATGAAAGAAACTTAAATATCATTAAACTAACTTATTTTCTTCCTAAAATGAGAGGAAATGTGGAAAACAAAACAACAACCCAGTCAACATCAGATTTGTCGCCAAAACATCAGAAATTTATCTGAGAACATCACATCTGATGTCATGTTAAAATATCGGAAGTGGCAACACTGGTATCACTGATGGCGGACTTCTGGTGAAGTCTCGAGGTAGCCGCAGCCGAAATGCACCTTTGTTCGTCATAAAGGGTAACGAATGATGGAAACGCACTTTTTTCCGATGGTTACTATCGTTGTGTTACATCATAAACATGTGAAGCTGTTCAAGACATTTACACCACTTGTTATTGCGTGGTCTGTCAGAAAAGGTTTCAATCAATTGATCTGTAGAACGAAAGAGCAGCAAATGAGATTGCAGTGTTTAGCTTGAGCGATGCCGAAATCTGTAATGCCATCAGCACCTATGAAAAGCGCAAAGCTTCTAAGAAGAAAAAGCGCAAGGATCTGCCAGTGTTAGCTAAAACGTCGCGACTGAATCGCTTTTTCTAGCAAAACTTTCAAGCAATAACGTTAAAGCAGTGGCGTTAACCAGAGCACCTGAAAATGAAGTTGAAAATCAAGACATTGTAGCTTCGAAACAACTTTCACACTCAGCCTGACTGGCCATATTGGCATGTTCTTTTTCCGGTGTTTTTGTTTGTAATTTCTGGTTTCTGCTTATTGTTCGGGAGAATGTTGTTTCTTGCCGAGTCATTCTCTAGCCTGTGAAATATTTTTTCCTAGTAAAAATACACTCTAGATATCATGAATTATCTCGCAGCTAAGTGTATGTGCATTTGGGTAAGCACATTCTCGACTACCGGAAAAAACAAACGGGAACCTTGCGAATCAGCGAAAACATAACTTTTACAAACGATGACGTCATGAATTACGCCATAGGGGCCCTCCAGTAAAAATTGCCCCGGGCCCCCCTACCCATTAATCCGGCTCTGCTTTTCGTAGGTGTCGTTGGAATCACTGAGACGTGATTTTATTTAGTGTAGTCCGAAAATTAACAGCCAGCAGAGAAAATTGTAGAGAGCCGCTGGGCGACGAGGTCATGAAAACCGCGTCGCATCGTCATTGCATTCAATTGACTTCAATAGAATTTGAACAGCTACTACAGGGCAAGACATGGGAGTTTGTTTTTACATTGCAAAGACACTTGGTTGATTTCAATCAGGTTTATTAACCAGTCTATTTTCTGCAGTACAACAAAACAAAGCGTCAAATATGAGGATTATTATGTAAGTCGTAATCTATGAACAGTATCTAGCCTACTGCAATTCACTAAATGGCAACTGTAAGCTATTTCATAAGCTTTCATGACACATTTTATGCTACTCCATGAGTTCCATAATGAACTGAGAAAATCATAGCCGTGTGCACTGAAGTCATCCACTTCCAATATTAGCCTGCCCTACATATTTTGCACAGAGGTTGAATCACTCAACTATACCAAACTAAGGTGCAATAAAAACCTATTAATCAGTATTGGGGTGATAGTCCTTCGGCCCAATAGCTGATCTCTTGTATGTAACCTACGAAATAATTTTTAAGTTTGCCTAACCGAATCATTTTTGCACATTGTTTCCCTAACTAGGTGTAGTTAGCCTACTGACAAAACTATTAAATAAAATACTCCATCAATTTGTTACCCATTAGTTTGCATAAGCTAATCTGTGCCACAGTGACAGTTTTAGCATCAAACAAGTACAGAAAACGTTGCCCAAGACTCAATACAAACCACCCAACCTCTTTTTCGCTCGAATCCCTTATTACCGGATTCCCAACCTACCTCTGCCAGCTGGATTCCCTGAATCGGATATGGTTCAGAAAATGCTCGCTCAAGCAGCTCGGTGAGACACTCACGGTCGCGCCTGAATGATTTATGGCAAGGGTGGCCAACACGTCGATCGCCAAGTCTCAGTTGGTCGATCGCACCTGATTTTGCATTGACAAGATACATAAAAAGAACATTTTTCAATCAATATTTGAGAAAGTACATAAAAATGAAAAACACTGCATTCTATCACATTTTGTGCTTGTGACATTATTACCGACCGATCGATCGCGAGTTATCAAGAAATTTCTAGTCGATCCCAATCGAAGACAAGTTGGCCACCCCTGATTTATGGGATTCCCAATCCAACGCGAATCCGATAACAGTGCAGTGTAAAGTGGGTACGTAATGGCGCCAATCATGCCTGTGCCCTTTATGCATATGTTTCATCAAAGTAATTGTGTTAGCGCCATCAAGCGTATGCTTTTCTACTACCGCCACACATCTGTGTTCACGTTCTTTCATGTATTTGTGTGTTCCTTGTTACTGCCATACATGCCTTAGTCTACTGCGTTGCGTGTGGGAGTGAAGACATTATACAAAACATTACAAAGTAGATAGCGGCAATACCACGGAAAGTCCCTCATACCCAAACTGTAAACTTCGAATGACAACCATGTTGGTTGTATATCCCGTATTAAATGGTGGATGGATTCCACACTAAATGGGGATTGGCTGGGTGTTGCATTTTTCAGAAAAAAAGGATTGATGTCTTCCAAGTTAAATTGAGCACTATTTTTGGGTTAAACCGAGCACCGGTTTTGGTTGACCTAAAAATTGCAAACTGTGTGTAGAAAATGTGAACAACTCAATTCTCGTTTTGCTGAAGGCATAGATTCTTGCTTTGACTTTTACAAATCAAGATTTCTGGCAATTGAAAGTTGAGGCACATTCAAAGGTTTATTTTAAAAGATAATATGTTCTTATAGGATCTTCGTTCTGCATGCTAATTTTTATTTAAATCTACACAATTTAGAACAACCACGCAGTAATCAGTAGACGTTTTTCTCTTTCACAGATCCAAAACGTTGCTATGGGGACCTGTCACTGGAGTTGCTCTGATTGCATTTGTTGTAATGGTTTGTATATATAAACGTAATAGAATTAAGAAGCACCTCCATCCCAAACTTTCTCGACCGATCATTTATATTGAAGAGGTAAGGCCCGTGTTTCCCAAAACTCTTGATTTTTCTATTAAGATTTTAAGATAAAAACGCATTGCGATTATTTTTCAAATGTTCGCTTGTTGAACAACACTAATGTTGTAAGTTGTCGATGATCTATCGAAAAAAATATATTTTTTAAGTCAGGTCCATTTTTACGATTAGCCAGTCATGAACGAAATGTGTGGTATAGTACCATAAACAATGGCAATATGGGAAAGCAAGCAATCGACATAATTTAACTCAAATCTGTGAACATTGGTTTCAGTAAAATGTGCATGGGAATCTACAAAACGCTTTCGAAGTTCTTTGATACAATGAAAAACAAAAAAAATCCATTTTTTATATTACTGGGAACACCAACCTTTAAAAAAGATCTTTAGTTGCATCCAAGTAGTTTGAAAAGCATCTTCATTGAGTGACGTTTCTTGGGCATTTTTGGAGGTAAAACGTTTGAGCACAAAAATCTTAATTTCTCAAACACATTCGCGTCTCAACGACAACTGACGTAAAAGTTTTCAACTTGGGCAATGAGCGCAGTTGCCAACACTTTGCGACTTCAAAAAACAGTCTAACTCATTTTGCTGCAAACTTTGCTTGTTTCTTATAGGCTTCCTACGACGAAACTTTGATAATCCGCTGTAATAGTTTGGTTTTGTGATTTTAAGTCTTCCCGAGTAAATCGAAATCGTCTCTGCGCAAGCCATCGACTAAAAGTTCGGCACAAAAAGGAAATTAGTACGTTCGGTGACAAAGTGTCTCACCAGGCTACGTGCAAAATACTTGAAGACTTTTTTTCTTAGATTCTGGAAATACAGTATGAAAGAGCATATGCTCCATTATTTTGGTGCTGCATCAAATTTTACAGTAGAGGATTGCCTTTCGTACAAACATGGCGTTTGACTACGTTCCCTCCATACTGGTACGACTGGTCGCAGTGATTCAGATAAGGCCTCTTTAACTGTTTTTTCTCCCCGAGGGCAAATGTCAATTCAGTTATTATACAGTAGTTTCATTCCAAAGAGAGGTCAATTGTCTTTCCCAGTCAAAATGCATAAGCATGCTTTGCGCTACTGAACTGGCACGACCCACCAGGATAATGTGCAAGTGCTGAGCCGGACCGACGTGGGGAATAATGCGTTCCTGTAGTGGCACGCTTCTGTTCAAGTTTTCACCAAACTAACATCTCATATCATAGTCCTCTGTGTTAGTTCCAGAAATCGCCGGAAAGCTTCCTTCGCCGAGCACCGTTGTTCGCAAAAGATTTTGACCTGGCCTCTGAGAAAGAACAAGTGGATGTTTTCTCGCCGCTTGATGTGAACGTAAGTGGAGGTTTCAGCGCGTTTCGCGTGTTGTATGATTCGAGTTAATTTGCTGTTGCGTTGATCTCTTGGACTTGTTTTAGCAGCTGCGAAGACGTGCTATTTGTTGCTTTGCTTGCATCTTGTCATGATTACTTATTGATTTCGCTCAATACTGTCGAGTTTTGTGTGGTTTTCATGCAGTCTTGCTATGTAACGAAAGGTTATGGGATGGTTTCACTTCCGCTATTTCGTATTTTTTAAAGCCCATGACCAGTCGCGACCATCTATAGACCCACCGCGTGGCTGTGCCAATATACATATTCCTGCAAGCACGTTATATCACTGACGCATCCTGCAAACTGCTGGACTGTTATTCTGTTTGCCACATCACTCTACAGTTGGTAGTTTGTTTTGCTTAGTTGTTCCACTGTGACCTTTTGCTTTCCTATGTACAGTGGGCAGCTGGGGTTGCTATTTTTCAATTAGATTCTCTTAATTGGTAGCTTCACTGTTTGTGGATTTTATTCAATTCTATTCTATATTTCATGCACTTCGTAGAACTGATGCCTACGTCGTAGGTGAATATATCAGTGGTGGATCCAGTGGTGCAGTTTGAGGCAACTGTTCCCCCCAAACGTCTGTGGCGTCCCATGGAAGTACTGTAGGAACAAAGATAAAAAATGCTCTAAAACAAAGAATGTTTTTCGCTTGGATAAACGTCAGGATTTACGTGCCGGACTTTACCCAACCTCTTATGATGGACTAGCGTGGACAATGCTATTGCTTCGTAATAGTGCCACAGTTTCGTTATTCCTTTGCCGCGTGAGAACTGCCCAGCCTTACGTTAGGTCAGGGTTTCTCAACCGGGGCCCTCGGCCCCCCCTTGGGGTCCACGGAGCGGTTCTCCGTGGGCCACGAGCAGAGGCCTTTGTTAAATGGCTCTCTCGTGATATTGCAAAACCCAAAACAAAGATAGGTATTTGTATTGATGAGCAGGGGGCAACAAGTGTTGAGAGTCTTTGAAAGGAGGCCACAAATCATGAAAGTTTGAGAACCACTGTGTTAGGTAATGGCAAACGCAGTCGCTTTCGCTGAACACGGTTCTCGGCTTGCCGCTGGGCTGCACAAAATTGGTCTGTTTTTTACATGTTTATTTCTTTAATGCATGATGACAGCCTCGAAAGAAAAGGCAGCAGTGAAAATAGGAATGCAATATGGAAAACTTATAACTGACTCAAGATTTTACAAGCCGCCAAAATTAAAACGAAAAACCAGTTTCAGGGCTGTTGCCAGTGCAGTTCGTGGGTCCGCAGTATGTCTGCATCGTAGGTTTGCAACATAAAAGTGAGTGGATGAGTTTATTGACGGAACTAAGCACCTGATTGAGCCATAATGAAGCGGGTGAAAAGCTATAGATGTATACGTTAGTAAACAACTTGCCACTTATGACGAAAATGCACTGAACGTGGTCGATTAGCTCAAATAATTTTGACCTAACAATGCAATTGTGCAACTCCTCACTCCATATACATGGACAACACAGACGAGTTCTGAATTATTGCTAGGGGCGTAAAATGGTCAGATGGCGTCCGGGGCAAGAAGGATGTTTGGTGCCGCCCATGTTCAAACCTGAGGTTTTCGCAAGCAAATGAACTGCATTGAAGTACTTGTGACATTGTTGGGTCTTTTCGGCGCCCCCCGCAGTCATGCGGTGCCCGGGGAATTGTGCCCCGTGCCCCCTGTCGTTACGTCCTGATTACGGCGCGCCTCAACAAACCATAGTACTCAACTCTAACCAGAGACATACGGGCACCTTTGGCTTTGGAGGGCAAAATTTTCAATTCGCCCGAATTTTTGCGCCGCTGTGAGGAAAACGAATAGAAGTTTTGCAGGGCGTTGATTCTGTTTAAGCAATTTGCCCAAACATATCAGGAAGTTTTTCCTGAAATTTTTTTAATCTTGCCCGAATCATTCCCACACTTCTTACGCCTATAACACTAACGCGGCAACTCTGGCAAAATAGTAGCTGTCTACAGCTTGGTGGATTGAATAATTGCTTTTACGCGGTTATAACAATTTTTGTTCAACATTTGAATATTTGCAGTCCAAAATTGGGGGAATGACGGCGCCTTTTGCCGCCAACTGGCTACGCGTCAGGTAACAGCAACTGATGGCTATGTGGTTTTGATCCTTTTGTTGTAATTGCAAACCCGTAAACAACTCACGCTGGCCACGAAAAGACAAACTTGCCATGGTTAGCGAAATCTGCAACCGACAGAAAAATGCTTAGCTTATTTATTAGATTTTAGATAATTCCGCTTACATCATATAAATTTGAGCAGAAATGCAACCTTCTGATGAAAGCTTTAACTCAGGGTCTCAAACTCAACTTGCTCCGTGGGCCACTTGTAAGGTAACCCGCGGACCGCATTATGACGCTGTCGCAACAACGGCAGTACCTGAGCTTACTAGAAACAGCGGCAACCAACGGCATTCTTCATACATGCTCCTTTGGCCGTATCCAGCTGAATTTTCTAAGTTTCGAACGGCTTACTTAAAATTGGTTTAAGTAAGCCGGATTGCGGTGGTGGTCGGTGATGGTGCTCTTGCTGCATGTGTAAAGACTGCCGATGGCCATAAGCCGGTTCGTAAGCCGTACCCGGATTCTGTGTGAAACCACCTTCAAACCTCTTACGCCCTCGCCCAGACCATCAGGATAAACAGCGACTGAAGCTGAATGATTCGTACAACTACAGAAACAAAAAAACAACGCTGTCATTTCAAGAAAAAACTTTGTTCCATTTCCTCGCCTCAAGCAAAATGCAGCTGAACAGGGATACTATACAGCAGCAGGTCTGATATTAGTAGAAGGATTCAAATTGTCAGCGCAAACTAACAGTGCGTCGTTTATTTTTGCCTAATCACATTTCAATTCGTCGAGAAATATCTTTCAAAAATGGTTTGTGTTACTGTATTTGCAGATGGAAACAGATGATGTGAAGAAAGAACTGGAAAAAGCATCTGATCATGAAAGAAATTGCACCCAAACAGATGAGGCGAGAGCGATTGAAAGAAAGAAAGGGGCAATCGATTGTGAATTGAAATACATAAAACTTGCAGAAATGTGCAAACTGAATGTAAGTTAAACCTAGCCGTTGCGCAAGTGTCCATGACTTCTGCGAAAATTGCATTGACTCCGTTTTTCCGCTAGTAAGCTCTTTGTTTAGCAAGCAAAGATTAGGCACAGACATTGCTGACTTACCTTATGCATTGTGTCGAGAACCCCATAGACTAGTAAATGCAGAGGGTGCGCTTGCGCAGGTGATGATTATGGTGAAGCTTTAGTAATCTGTGGCGTTTCCGATGGTCTACGTTATGATGTCTTTCGCGTTATTGCTTGATAGAAATGTGAATAACATTGTTACATGGATCATTTTTTACAAGTTCTGCTTTTATATGCCGCCAATAAGTAAACAGGCAGCTGACATTTCACAGTTGTTTCTGTGGGCATATACTTGTATCTTTGTAGACCTTTTAGCTTCGTTGTGGGAGTTGAAGAACTACTTGCGCATTTGAATCTTTCGCAGATCGAATCAGCTGTTATCACATAATTTCGCTCATCTGAAGCAAAATATAGTTGAAGAATTTTTGAAAACACGGTAGACTCATCGCAGCAACGTAAGCTTTACAAATTTTTTTCTTTTTTTGATAACTATTAGAGTGATTCTGCTGCTACGCAAGAAAAACGCGAGTGCGAAAACGACCGAAACGCAAGTCTGGCACGCACTGTCGGGATTCACCGTAAGTTGTTTGATGTTTTGGTTGTTTGTGACGTTTCGATACGAAACCAAAGCATATCAATTGATACTGCGTGTGCAGAGCCAGCGTTCTTTATTGCACGTTTGGATTTTTTTCATTGTTTTACAGATGTTTAGAGATATCTTAGAGAATATCTTTGCTTTTGCGCTAAGTCACTCTAAACTTTTCATAGCACAGATCTCATTGCAATGGCATACCATCGCTTTAAAAACCTGACGCACCAACCTTACAGTTTCTCCGATCTCTAACCAGATCCAGAAACCCACCTTGGACTCCGTAAGGCGGCCAACTGCCGCGTTTGGTTGAAAACCACAAATAAACGCTTTGACTGAAAATCAAAACGCAAAAGCTTCTAAAGGACTTTTAATAATTTTGCAGTGACTTTGTAATGAAGTAGAGTGATTGACACTAAAAACACACAGAGTTTTAGAGTTTTTAGCTCAATTTCGCGTGCAATAGAAACGCACCTGACTTGCTGTTGCTGTTGACTGGGAATAAGACGAATATGATCTTCTTTATGCAATGCTGACTTTAGCAGCATTATCTCTTGCGAAATGTAATTCGGATTTAAGTGTTGTTCAGATTCATTTTCAAAGACCGTTGTTCAGTGGTTACGTCAAACTATTCCAGTTTTATGTAAAAATGCCTTGCTGATGCTGCGTGCGGTAAACCTGTCTGTGTTCAAAAGTACTTTTGCCTGTGTGTTTTGTCTATTTTTGAAATAAATTACTAACTTTCTTGATTTGGCTCAAGCAATGCGAGGTTACTCATTGTCACACTTCCATTCATCCTTGAAATCTGGCAAAGGTCATCCAATTTTCTGTGGACCACGCTGTGCATTAGAAAAAAAACTGACTGCGCAGTCAGAGTAGCAAAAACCTTGCTTGGGTTGGCCGGGTTTGCAAAAAATGTACCGATGCCAATTCCGACATTATTAGCGGAACAAATCAAAAGATCGAATAGAAATCAAATAGAAAAACAAACTTTTTTTGAAAACCGTAACTAAATTTTATGTGTTGTTTGCATTTTACGAACCACAGCAAATTGTCTATTTCAATTGCATGTATGTCTTAAAAGTATCACACAAAACTATATTTCTTCTTAGTGCAAAAGAACATTTTTCAGTACCACACAGCAGGGCAGTAGCCACGTGAGGGCATTCCAGGGCAGTGCAGCCCAGTTTTTTTTGCGACCCCAAATTTTGTTAGCATGAAAAAATTTGTTTGAAACCTGTAATAAAAACAAAAATCCTTCCCCACTGAAATTGTCTTTTCCCCACTGAAATTGCTTTCCCCCCAAATCTTAAAACCTCGCTACGGGCCTACCACACAAACAACTGTAAGACAAAAGTTTTCAGCAGATATTTGTATTTCTCCCTTGTGTCACAGAACAAGAACATGCTTCTCCATGCAGCAATTATCATGACGAATACGTTCCGGATGAACGGGCAAGATATTTGTGTAATCGTCCAACTAACGACTGGAGCAACGTAAGTGAAAAAATGTGCGTGGTTCGAACTTCCATACAGTTGACGAACTATATTCCAAATGCTTTTTTTTGAAATTGGTGAAACTGTTTCATTTTTTTGACACTGAAACAGCACTAACTCTTGATCAATTTGCAATGACTTATAGAAACGAACTTTTCTCCATTGCTTTGAAATAGTTAGCAAATTTTTCCGGATGCATTTTGTCTTTCGCAGGATACAACTGATTTTGGCATCAAAGTAATGAAGTGTTTCAACGCCAACGAGCAAAGCGATAATATCCTGCTGTCCGACGTCTGAAACCTGTTCAACTATACGCTTTGATATACGAAAGACTTGTCACACGCCACGGATTGACCTTTCAGCTGGTCTGCTTGAAGACGTTGTAATAGTGTATGGTCTTTGTAAACAATGTCAAACGACTGCTGGCCTTGCCGGAATCACAGTTTGCTTTGCCACTATCGCTATTTGAGTATTCCCACGTTTTCGTGGTGGTTCAAAGACCGCAAAGCCACAATTGTGGCTCGAACTTTGTCTAGTCATAACTTGCCGATCGATAGAGCTAGAAAGTTATTCAAACCGTCTAAAGAAGCAGAAAGTCTTCTAGATACGATTTTTAAAAATTCGGTCTCTTTTGGGTTTGAACTTTTTTTGGTGTGGCGTCACAACTGGGGGAGGCCAGGATATTTTTGGATGACGTCATCAGGTCCTGTGAAAAAAATACAAGTGGAAAATTTACTGTTTCATTTTTTCAAATAAACCAGGCGAAAATGTGCATCTTAGAGCCTTTGTTTGGCCATCGAGCGCTAGTGGTTGGCAAATTATGGCCAAAAAACGATAATTAATTAACTAATCCAAGGGGAATAATTATTTGCTGTTCAGGTTAATTTACAAACCTTTCTGAAACTGTTGGAAAGCTTGACGAAAAGAGAGCTGATTGCTCTTGTGCTGATTTTCCATATACGGCATTTATAGGGGCTTTTCATCCAGTAACGAGAGAACGCCATTGTTGTTTTGTACTGTATGTACATTGTACATGATGCGTTCTTATGAAAAAGTGAAGTACAAAAACGAAAGACTAGTGAGTGTAATATTTCTTCCATGTTTTATACATGCTTGTTATATGGTCTTTTTCGTGTCTTGTATTTGAAAACCTGATAAATGCCATATAGTCCCAAACCAGGTCTTGGCCGATACATAAAGTTTGAAAGAATTTGAATTTCGTTTTCGATAGTAATAACTTTTTTTGGTAGTATTCCTTGAACACTGCTGCAAGTTGTTTTTTACCAGTACAGTAGGCTACCTCGTTTGGATATATTTTATAAAGCCTGAAGTGAAGACACAGAGTGTGATGATAGCTGTTTTCCGCTACTATTGCCAGTCGTACTACGAACCACGCATAGATGATATTTGTGTTAAAAACAAAAAAAGCAATGCAAGTTTCACCGTTGGGGAATTTATATTAAATTTGCATTTTCCGGCATGATTTTGCAAATGTCTTTCGCCGTGACGCAAATTGCTTGGTCTTCAGGAACTTGAATCCCGAACCATTTGGCTGCAAGTTTCTCATGCATACCAAAGAGCAGAGTGCCTTCTGTGTCGACTGGTTTGGTCTTCGATCCCTGACCGGTTTGAACACTTCGTACTTTCTGTCTTATACACAGTTTTAACCCAAGGGTGGGAGATCTGCTTTAATTTGGAATAAGGTAGTTAATATGGGTGGCGGAGCAGACTACTCACATTTTTACAAAGGGACTCCAACATGCAAGGGGCCCTCCAATATTTTATTGCGTTTTTAGTTTTTCGTTGTAAGTAAATCATCTTCATAATTTTGCTGAGTGCCTGATCTTGTTAAGGCGAGCTTATTTTCATCTGTCGTTGCACTGTACAAGCGCCACTCACACAAATTGAACGGTACGTGTGCAGTAAGCAAAATCGGAATGATCGTGTGCGCGGTAAGACTTCAAAATATTGTGTAGTTCCAAATACATATTACTCGCTCAAGAGGTTGGTGCCCATAGTCTAAAAGGATACAGAGCCTTACGACAGAATGCGATGAGAATAGTTCGGCATTCTTTTTGGTTGATAAATTACCGGGATACACTTTAAAATTGATACCGACCTTCTTGGCGCAAATTGAGTTTTTCACCGCTGCAACTTTGTTTCGTAGATAAATGCATCTTTTGGAGCTAGTGTTACAAGGGGGGCACAATTCCCCGGGCGCCGAGTCGCTAAGGGGGCGCCAAATCACTGCGTGGGCGCCGAATGACTGCGGAGGGGGCCGAAAAGTCCCAACATGTCACAAGGACTTTCTTCAATACAGTACATTTTCTTCCGAAAGCCCTCGGATTCGGACATGGGGGCGCCATACTTGCTTCTTCCCCAGGGCGCCTTCTAACCTCATATGAAAATATCTGCGATAACTTCACAGCGAGTGTGGGTGCGTTTTCGCATTTGAATCTTTTTAGAAATTGTGTGAAAGCGGCATTCCTACGTTGACCGATCACCGCTGACGGACACAATTAACCGTGATGTAGGTGATATGTCTACTCCAAGAGCGGAACACGCATATTTTGTTTCTCCACCGCTAACGTTTTCTGCCACTTGGTCGAAAGTTCATTTGATGATTGATGGATTACAGAAATTTGAACTGCGCTAATTTGATATATCGATTTCCTGTTGAAAATTTATAAACATTTTTATTCTAACCCAGGCAGTTGATATACTGAAAATCTCCTATCACTGAAGTTCTGTTCCACCAAAAATATAGCTGCGTTAACATTCTAAATAAATAGACAAACTCGTGAATTTCACTTAACAACGGCGATTTTATTGAAATAGCATTGAATCGCGCTAGTAACAAGCTATAGTTAAAAAATGAAACAAATTAATTCCAGGTGATAACTCTCAAAACTGTAAGCGGCAACAGGCCGCGTTCTACAAGACACGGGCCTATCCTATGATAACAAAATTAAAAATGAAATTAAACATACCGTTGAAACGAAAAAATGACAGTGGAAGAAAATTGGCGAACAAAATCGAAGATTCTGCTCGACAGTGCTGGGTCACGGCTTGGATCGCATTGCTGCTTGCGAGATTTTATGTAAACGTCACGCGTTCTTCCCTACTTCAACAAATCGCATCAATCTAAGTTAGTGCAGTGCTGCGCCCGTGTTTCAATATCTTGTGTTGACAGTCACAAAACTTTCCGATGCTGCCCAACTCCTGCGTAACCCATGGATCACAGCCCCGTGCCAGGGGGTCAATTTCTCGTGCCAGAGTGCGGTGTTCGCGATTGAAAATCGCTGCTGTGTATCGTAACTGCCGGACAGCGGTCGTACAGGCGTTCTAGTTTCCAATCAGAACGTTAGAAATGACAAGTCATTTTTACATTACGCCAAAGCTGCTGCATGTAACCAATCGTATGGACAGAAGGCTGATGTGTTTTTCCTACCACTGGTCAACAAACTTCGAGGACAGCATATCAAGTATATAAAAATATCTGGCAACTGGTGGATCAACAGCTGGTTAATCCGCTTTGTCAAATAACTCTTCGTTCGGAAGTCATGGTTTTTCTGGACCAAACATAACTGGCACAATGCTTATTGTTTGGAACTGGTTCGTGTTCCTTGGTTCCACTCTTGTCCATAATAACAACTGCGCAGCTCGGATGGCGGATTTATTTTCGCCGAAGCGTGAAAATCTCATACAGCATGTACACGGGAAATAAAAACGCGCTGGGCGTTGATAACAAGAAAGCAAGTCGCCGAACACGCCACATGAAGGCCGAATACCCCTCGTCTAAATGACCGGAGACACCCTGCCCCCCGAAAGCTTTGTTTACACATCCTTACACCGTCCTCGAAAGTGATATTCTTTTCTTGTAAACGGCTACAAAAATGCAGACCAACGAGCGGAAGATTCTTGACGGTATTGTCTCGGCCGCCCCCACGTGTCAGGCCACGTCCATGCAGCTGCGGCGTTATTAGTGAATGTCTGTTGTCGATCCAGCACATCAGCTTGCCTAAGTGGAAGCTTCAATGTAACTGTGGACTACGCTTCGAAATGCAGTGGCAAGCGATTCAAAAACACTTAGAAATCACTGCAATGCGTCGAGTGAAGGATAAAATCCTGGTGGAAGGAAACTCGTCAAGTTTGGGAAAATTATTCTTTGGCGAAATTGCTGACTTTACAGACTTTGTTAGTTTGGTTTTTACGCAAGAAATCGTACGCAAAGAATTGTATTGAAAAAATTAGGGCTGGAGAACAACACGTGCGTTTAAATATGATAAAAAACGAGCAGATTTCCGCCCACAGCCATCTTGCCAATGTGTCAGATGTTCTGGCGTCAAACTTTCTTCCATGACTGACGAACCGGCATCACGTTTAACTCATGCAACCACGTTTCAAGCAAACGTTTAATGCTTGACCTGGTAGTGCATTCGCTTTTCCAGACGACATGTAAAGGGTCGGGAACCTTTACCTGTGAAGGTCACTTCGACGGGAGCTAACAATTTAATGGCGGTTGTTCGCGTACCATCGCAAACACATTTGATTTTCGTTTCCCCGAAACCATTACGTGCAGAAGAGACCACGATGGTAATTACAAGTGGTTCGGAAGCCGCGTACTTGGCACGAACCATGCGACCAGTCCCGTCGCCACGAGGGGCTTTTGGGGGCTTGGCCCCCAAACAAAGCTCCAAGCCCCCCAAATTGAAACATGAAACACTATAAATCAGGTGAGTTTTTGTCAATTTTTAGAGTTTCAAGCCCCCCGCAGAAACGCAAAGCCCCCCTAGTGAAAACTTTCTGGCGACGGTTCTGCATGTGACCCGGGATATTTTATCCTTAGGGGTCAGTGGGAGGAGCAAAACCACCAGTGATCGTGGAACGGAGTGGTGTTTCTCGCTACAGAAAGGATTTTTGATTGGAATAATTTTTCAAAAAATCTATTTTGGACGCACACTTGCAGCTTTGATCAGTCCTCTGCCCTAAAAAATTGTTTTTAGCCGAATACGAACGAACAAACGCTAAAATTTGTTCACATTCGCCTTGAAAACGAAGTGCGGAAAGAACACGTTGAAACTGGAAACAAAACAAGCATGCCGGAAATCTATCAGCGCTAACTACCGAACAATACAGCCGGTGATGAATCTATCAGATATTAGTTATGCGCAAAGCAAATATACGATCTTCGTTCGGCATGTGCAAAAGCACACTGATACTGGCAACCTGTGGATTGGAACCAAAACATGTCTTTCATTGCATGGCATCGGGACGTTCCGTTAAAATATTATCGCGCGCCGTAATGTGGTTTTCAAATTCTTTATGCGTAAAATATCCTTCTTTAATGTTTCAACAACGCTTTGGTGTAGTTTTTTGGTCACTTGCGAAGGTACACCCAAAAATATGTAACAGAAGGATTTAGCCCGCAGCAATGGCATTATTTTTGGTGTTGCTGTGAAAGTCAAATCGTAAAAATAACCGTTGTTTTTTCTCAACGCAATAGAATTTACAGAAAGTCAAAGGGCTGCGCCTCGAAGCGTCGCCAGTTTTTCAAATATCTTTTATAGCAACGCAAATCACCGACTTCAGCGGCAAGAACGACAGTAGCGACATGCGAACCAACGCTAACCGCCGATAGTGAGGCGCGTCGTCAAAACGGAAAGAGTGTGAGGGACCGCGAACAACGTCGCAACGCAAGTCAATAAGGTTGGAATTTATCTCGTTTCTGCTTCCGCTTCTCCTTGCCGTTGGGCGGGGAATCCCCTCTTAGTTGGACGTCAGCGGTGAAGTCGACTTCCCCGTGGGTTGACCTTCCGCTGCTGCCGGAACGGAGACGGGATCCGCGATACGGACCGCTCCGGTTTTTGGCGATCAGCGACCGCCGGGCCGACTGCAGCGCGGCGCCGTACGTGCCCAGGGCCGGCGCCAGAAGACTGGAGCCGCCGAAGGTAGACGCCGAGAGCAGGCTCGGAGGCTGGCCGAGGAGACTGGCGATACCCCCTCCACTGAAGAGGGACCTTCCGGCGGAGGTCTGGGTGCCCGCTCCCGAGTCGAACTGGAAACCGGATGACGACACAGGGGGCTTGTCTTGCGAGGAAAACAACTGAACGCTGCGAACAGTCAAAAGACGCCACTGAATGAAGCGGTAATGTTCACTTAAAAACAGCGCATGCAGAGTAAAAATGGTGGTGGCGCGGAGCTGGGATCATCAAGAGCATGACAGTCGCTTATATAAGTGTCATACTCGCTTTCTGTACCCCTTTCGGAGAGTCACGAGTCCGCGATCGCCCATATCCGGGCGTGCCACGAAGAAGACTAGCTATGACGAGAAATTGTCAAAACTGACATCGACTTTGTTGGAACTTTATCGTACATGGCTAGCCATGCTTTTTTGAAATATGATCGGGAAGCCCGTTCTCGGTTTATCTGTAGGTGCATCGAAGCGCGTTTATTTACTCGTCCCTTGTGCAACGATACCCTCTAAAATCGTTCTGCAAACTAATGCGTAATTGGGAACAGCGGACTGAACGGCATGAATTACGTTCCAGTCATTAGCGGCCAACAACAGGTTTGAGGCCAATGTGTTAACAGACGGAACCATTGCAACGATTTTGTTGAAGCGACTACAGTGAACGACCGCGTTTCTACCAGCTACCTACTGCAACCGACTGTGCACGACTATGTTTCCATGAATTAGGTTTCAGTCATTTGCCTTGGTGTGCTGCGTGAAGAAGACTGAGTTGCAAAGTGTTCTGCGGCCTACAAAGGGTTGGGAACCACTGATCTATACACCGATGTAAAGACTATCTAAGTGCAACTAGCCGCGCATTGCTCTTTGGACATGAGTCCCTACGCCGGCGACAAAGAATTTAATATGCAAATAGTGACGTCAGCATTACGAAAATTATGGTCGTATCAAGGCCGCAGAAGGTAGCTCAAGTCCTTTGTGAGAAATGTACGGATGGTGATAATTTCAAGAACTATGGCAGTTGACAAAGCCAGGTACATCCGAGTTCGCCATCAATAGTGCAAACAAAAGAACAAGCCCAGGCCAACAGTTGCGCGAACAGGCAAACAAGTTAAAATGTGCAATCCCGGATGTAACAATGGAACGGGCGCCAAGATGATATGGTATTGTAAGGTAATCGCAAAGAACGACTAACACTTGTGCAATTGAGCGAGTGCTGCTGAATGCAGGGATGAGGTAAGCTATTGAAGTAACACTTTGCTGAGAGAAATTGTTCTTTGCAAAAGAACAGGGAAAGAACAGGGAACTGAAAGAACTGTTAGGAAGCAGAATAAGGCCGAGTTCCTCTGCGGTTTTGACTACGCTGGGTAAACAGTAACAACGATTTTTCATTTGATCAGCTGGCGCTACAAACGACAAAATCGATAAAACGAGGCAACGTTCCGATAGTTTGCACGGCTCCGCCAGGAGTTGCATAGAAACATTTGTCCGTTTTCAGCGGATTTATCGTTTGTTTTTTGGTTTTTTTTGCAAAAAGGCGTCAGCGAAACAAGTTACACGAAATACGGGTAAAACCTTTTGGCTGTAACGATCAATAGTACATACCTTCAATCGATCATGTTGCAAGAATCAAACTTAAGAGGTAAGTGCTATAAGCCAGATATCACCTTATAGTCAGACTTCAAAAAATATGCTGCAAGAAAATTTTCGGGCTGCGAATGTGAATGAAAAAATAAAGGACTTGACACACTCTTTAGGTCGCCAGCATCTCAGCATTGCGGTCTTGAGTAGTACTGAGTTCTCAGTAATACATGAGGCGAGTACTCCACAAGAAAAATGGTGCGAGTGCTCACCAGAAAAATGTAGGCATGTACTTGAAAAAAAATCAAGGGCGCACTCAACAAAAAAATCTAGATGAGCAGTTAACAGGAAAACCTAAACGAGTACTCAACAGAATAAACTTAGGCGAGTAATTAACAGAAAAAATTAGGCGAGTACTTGACAGGAAAAGTTGAGCGACACGCTAAAAGCAATACTGTACCAGAGCTCAAGCACCTGCAAGCAAACACATCACGCTGGAAGTCACTCTTTCGAGAAACTCGTCACAAGTTCTGTTGTGAACTCGCGCGAGTAGCTCGTTTCGCGCGGTTTTGCACGCATGAGTAAATTTTTTAAAAATAAAGCTTTCAGAATAAAACAAAACTTAATTAACGTGTCAAACAACAGCTTTACCAGAAAAAGGGAGAAAGAGTTTTATTGCCACCATCTGGCTTGGAATTGCCATGGCAAACAAGGCAGCTCCTCAAGTACAGGCAAGGAGTAGGCTTGGGTTGTTAAAACGAGCGTCTGGTTGATCGGCAGGGTGGGGGTGAAACATACTTGGTGCGGAGGAGGGACAAAGATTAGGTGGATGCCAGGAAAATATGGTAAATCCAAATATGGTACAGGTGGATGCCGGGAAAATATGGTGGATTCTAGGAAAACATGGTAAATCCATCTTCGGATGAAGGTTGAATGCAGTTCTGACGGCTTGGTGAAGCAGGATGGGGTAGTAGTAGGCCTTGAGGTTTGTGTGGTGGATTCGAACGGGAGCGTGGGTTTGGGGGATGGCACAATATCCACAACACTACCTTTTCGTGTTCATTTTCCGATCATCACAGCCACTGTTAAACAGAGTTCTTTGAAGCTCGTTTATGCGGCGACAAGCATCAAGACAGCGTTGGCTTCAGCTGAGCAGAGGGAAGGACGGCTAAAGGCTGCTGCAAATGACTCGACAGCCTGGCAAGTACAAGAGTTCTCGGAGTCAAAGCAATCGTCGGGCTAGGCTGAGATGGCAGACCAGTAAAGCACACGACAGTTCGTTTGATAGAAAAAAATATATATAATTCACACAATTGAAGCGTTTTAAACGCACGAATATTTACAGTTAGGAAATGTACTGACTGGCCCGAGGAATATTGTGGCCAGTTGTGGTAAAACTGCATTGCACAGCACAAGAGGGAGATAGCAGCAACTGAACGATAAATGATAAACATGCATATAAGCTGCTTAGACGTGTTTTAAACGGACTACTTGCATTGTGAGGCGGGTTGATACAAAGAGCTAGACGAGTGGCGACAAATCCTTGACGCAATTTTGATGTTTTGCTGCAACAGTAAAAAGCAAATCCAAGACGTTTTATCAACTTCCACGTATTGAATTCGTTAATCAACATCTGTTTTTCGTGAAAAAAAATAACAGTATTTTTCGATCTTTATCAATTTATCGGTTTGCCAATGAGTGGCTTTACCAATTGGAACGTTGCGCTACTTTTTCAACGAAATTTACACGCAGCCGGTTTTGTGGAGCGCTTTGGGAATCTACTGAATAGACATTGATCTTTCCGACACGATGACGTCGCGGCAACGCGAAACCTTTTCTCGCAATGACGTGTCAGAACAGCGACGAAGTTCCACGAGAAACGACGAACCTGAGATTTATCAGATATTGGGCCAGGCTGATGGCCTCCGGTGATCCGGCAATCATTATCTTTCGTTCCACGGCAGAATTGTCGACGTCTTTTTTCGCTTCATTTTCTCTTCCTCCTGCTTCGTCTTCGTCGTCCTTCATGTGGCTGATCTTGATTTGAGCGCCGGACAACACTCGTATCTCGTTGATTCTCGAACCGCCCTTCCCGATTATGCACCCGACGAGCTTCAGGAAAGCATTATCAAGATTGACGTCAGCGCCGCGCGACACTTACTGCTGTCTATCGAGCTTCAAACAGTTAATCGTTATTTTAAGCGATGCGCGAGACCTGGAGTGGATTAAATAATTAATGTTTCACGCCTTATTCTTTGAGACAGAGAGACGCCAGTCAAAGCAGGGGTTAGCATGAGCGTTGAGCCAAATCACTCCAAACCACAAGAGACGTAAATAAAGTCTCATCTCAGTGCGTCGCGCTATCGCATGGTAGGGTATTTCTATCGCTGTGCTGCTTGGGCTGAGATGCGGCAGCGTAAAAGTAATGCAGGAGTGAAACTGAATTTTTGAAATCGTTTTTGTTCAAGGTAGCCACTTCCCCTTTCTCATCTATATCCGTTATCCATGCTCTCTTCTGGCACGTTTAAAATCAAACAAGTCTCGAAGTCATGAAGACGGCCAATACACACAACCCAACCAGGACCTTCATTCATGTCGTGGAGACATTTTTATCATCCTCACTGTTACTTTCCTTGAACACGTCACTAAATTTTCGGCAGCAGCTGATTTACCGTCTCATTTATCTGTTGCTTAGAGTTTACTTTCCTCACGTAATTATGTCACAAGTCAGGGTTTCCAACACAGAGATCAACCGTTTGGCAGTTGCAAAAACAGGTAAAAGTTGGCTCGTTGCATCAGAACGTAAGTATGGCTAGCGCATTGAATAGACCACCATAGGGTCGCTACAGTGTCTCACCTCATTGTTGACTATCAACTCTTGCGTGTTGGGGCTGAGTATGCGAACAGGAAAATTGGCAGTTCCAGATGAAGACGCCAGGCTTTCATTGGAACCGCCGGAAGGTGAATGTAAAGCGCTTCTTCCTGCGTCTCCAAACAGACCAACCGCCGGGACCTTTTCTCTGCTTCTTCCCCTCGAATGTGGAAACGAAACCTGGGGAAGAATAGATGCACTTCGTGGACGCAAAAACATTTTGTAAAGTATTATTCCGTAACTTCGCTTAGGATACTTGAAAGAGTCGTAATGAGGTGAAAGCCAAGAAAGCCGTAAAAACTAGAATACTGCCCCCCATACATGATAAACAAATCTGAACCTTTTCAATGTATACAGGCTAATACAGTCATTATTTATTAGTTGTGAGCATTAAGGTATTTGTGCAAAATTAAAAACTTTAAATTACAAGATCTCTAATTAAGAAGAGGAAGCGACGATTAAACGCCGTATTCATTGCAAAATAAAGTTCAAGACAGCCCTCGCTCTCAACGTATCGGTTTCAGACAGTGATAAAGGCTTCGCCCTATTTACTTAAATATGATTGAATAAGCCCATCCCCTTACTAAGAAAAAAGCTAATCTTTAAAATAAACCACTCTGTGAGATAGGTCTCGCATAACGCAATGTGACGAAACAACAGATATGCTACCGCAGGGGTTGGCAAACACCCGTGAAGAAATTGTCACCGGGCCGTGCGGAACCAAGGCCAAATTGGTCCAAAAGTGACTGGAACGACTGACATAAGGAACACACTGCAGGTGCCATTGACTACCACAATCCGTTCAGGTCGGAGCAGCTTATTGCCACAAAACAAGCCCAGATTTCTCACTGAATCAATGTCATGATGACTTACGAGTTGTGGGAAATGTACATGCGCCAAACATTCATTATTTTATTGAAGGCTGGTCCGCAAAATAATGTCACGGCTGAAACCGGTCCGCAGTGCGAAAAAGGTTGTTGCCGACCCCTGCGCTACCGTTAATAAAACGAATGAACGCTCGGTCATCAACTGCACAACAACATTGCAATTTTAGAAAAACGACAGCAAAGCATATCGTAGCTAAGTATCATTAGTACGGCTGACGTACATCAGCTGCTGGGAGAGCGTACTGTCCTTGCAAGAGATATGCTTGTCCTTCGTGAAATATGACTGGAGTCGCACCACCTTGAGGCTTGTATGGGACAGTGGCAGTTTTGGCAGGAAACTGAAATATACATTTAAAAAAACTTCTTTTACATCTTGTTCATCATTCACTTGATAACAGAAAGCAAGAGCAGATTCTTCCAGAGCATGCTTTCTGTGGTTCACGGGTGTGAAAATTTAGAAATGTAACAAATCATCAAAATGCGCCGCGAGCAACGGAACTGGTACTTCCAACTACTTTCCTTTCCGTGGAGCAGACACGTAAATTTCCCAAACATTTTTCAGAGCTTATCACAAGTAAACAAAGTGTCATCATTTGGCTTGCTTACCTGAATCATGACATCGCATAGCATGTTAATGCAGTGGATAATTGTAGTGGGAGCTCCGCTTAGAGTTACAGTGCGTTCGGAAGAGTTTGGAAGCATTTCAGACTGCACTTGAATGGAACATCCGGTGGTCTGCATTAAGGGGGCTTTGGTAAACAGCTGCTTGGTATATGATTATGCAGGTAACATACTGACAATCACTCTGTAGTACATACAAGATACACTTTATGAATACAAGCACTACACTAATTACCAAAGAGAAAATAATCGCAGAAACGAATTTGAAGCAGCAGGCTCAACGCAGTGAAGCATACTTTGGTATGTGGGGGTAGGACGTAGCATCAAACCCATCATAATAAGTAAGTCTGAATGCTCAACCACATAGTGACTAGTATTAATAGTGAAGTGCTATTTGTAGGACAATGTTAATTTTGAAAATTGCACGAAGTCGTTACTTATTGCTGAAAACGACGCACAAACAGAAAAGTTGAACGTAAGGAGGCACTCAAACTTTGTTACTGACATCTCGTATTTCCTTTATCTTGCTTCCACCTTTTCCGATGATGGAACCGCACTGACTAGCAGGTACTATTAATCGAATAGTGACTGGAACTTTGTTCGATGCAGCACTAGACAGACCTGCATTGATATCCTGTAAAACAGAAATGCCATAGTTTTACAACTCGTTTGAAGTAAAATATCATTTGTACACACTGGTCGACAAAAATATAGTACCTGTAAAAGCATTGGTTCTTAACTTGGGGCACGCCTCCCCCAAATAAATTTCCAGGGGGGCATGAGCCCTTATGTGCTTTACAATATGCAAAGTTTTTGAACGGGAAAGAGTTCCGTCCAATTTACTAAATGCAAAGGCGGGGAGAAGCTTGGAACAATGGACAATTATTTAAATGAGAAATGGCAGACAAAAGGTCAAAAACCACTGGTATGAAGGGAGATAATTCACTATATACTGTGAAAAGATACTGCCATACTTCTTACCTTGTGCATTTTTTCAGTTATGAGATGCACAGCTTTTTTAATTTGAGACTGGGACCCAGTAATGGTGACAATTCTTTCAGGTGAGGCTTGCGCAGCAGATATGGTAATCTTTGCTCCACTTTCTTCTCTGAAGCTAGTTACATTTGCACCACCCTTAAAAATACATCAACATCATGCAATCTGTGTTTGAGTCGGTAGATTGACACTAGCATCTGAACAAACGCCCTTCTTAAAAATATTAAAACATACTTGCACAAGTACGAACAGAAAAACCTACGTCTAACAACAATTTTGACAAACATCCCATATGTGTTTCATGTTAAATGCCTACAAGTCAACTTCACTAAAACAAAACATTTTATAGCTTGATGACCATGAAAAAAATGAGCAATACATAAAATGTCAGCTTTATAGAAGACAGCAAAGCAAGGCTTGCAACAGTCTTATTGTTCAGTCAATACCACGCAGAGAGGTATATATTTGATGTAATCAATTCAATGAAAACATTGCCATGAGAAAGCATTGGACCAGTGGTTCTCAAAGTTTTTTTTCATATTACTCCCTTACAAACCCAAACTCTGTCAATTCCTCCCCAACGAACATCACAAATGATAATTGCAAAAATTTCACACCACCTACTGTGAAGAAGCAACATATAATTATGAACCAAACAGACTCTTTTATAATATCAGTCACTACAGTTAAAGCAGCTTGTACCTGCAGCTAGAAGATATTGGTGAAAATTTGTCTGAGCAATTACTTTCAAAATAGGTGAATTTTAATGTTTTTCCTTGACCCATAATGAAAGCATTGGCATGTCTAACGCTGCAGAAATATCAGTATTTATCCATGGTGTAACAAAAGATCTGGTCATGGAGATCTTCTTGGACTCATTTCTCTTTGTGGCACTACACATGGTTTAGATGTTTAAAAGTGTTGGAAATGCTTTACAATAGTTTCTGACTTAACACTAAGTTCATAATTAAGTCACTGAGAAACAAATTTATTTTCTAACACCCAAATTTTTTTCATTGCTACAAAAATTATGGATTTTTTTTAAAAACTGCATGAATATTGCATGGGTACAAAGTTTTTGTAAAAAAAATTTGATCCCCCCCATTTTTTAAAACTTCACAAATTTGTTACAAAGGTGCACAAAGTTGGTAAATTCAGGAAACCTCTTTACTTGCAGTCAGGTCTGTAAGCCAAGTTTTAGAGATGGAGGGAAAAATACATTTTTAGGGGGAAAGAGTTTTGTTTTTATTTCATTAACACCTTTGCTGCCAGGATAATTCAAGCAGTTCACATGTAAATCAAGCTGTTTGCACGTGCTTTGCGTAGCATAACTCTGGCACCAAATGTGCTAAAGAGCTGTTCAATCCCTCAAGACTCGGCAAGCCTTCGAGTCCGCAATGAAAAAAAAATTTTGGTTTTGGGTTTCGGATTTTTTGTGAGTGACATCATAAGTGGAGTACTTTTAGGCTTCTTTGACCCACTTCATCTGGCCCTGGGCCCAAACCATTAGATGGTAGTATTTTGCTTAAGTTTTTATTGGAAGCTAGGCTAAAATCCAAGTCTTTTGATACTTTGGATGGCTTGCTGGTGTTAATTGAATAATCCCATAATTCGACAACAATTAATTAATTTGTTTATTTTAGATCATAACTAGAAACGCCAGAAAGTCAATTAAAGGCTCAAAAGACTCGGCTTTAGCCTAGTTTCCAATGAAAACTTAGCAAAATACTTCTGTCTAGCAGTTGGGCCCAAGGTCAGGTAACATGAGCCAAAATGACCAAAAACCTACCTCGCTTAATGACACCATTCACAAAAAGCCCGAAACCCAAAATTGAAACTTGTTTTTTCATTACAGACTCAAAAACTTGCCGAGTGTTTTGAGGGTTGAACAGCTTTCTAGCGCAATCAGCGGAGGCGCTATGGCATTGCTGAGACAGGTGAAACTGTTTGATTTTAGGCTGATTTTTTAAGTACGTACTAATACCCTGGTAGCTAACATGTTCAGCACAAATTTGGGAGGCACAAAAAATTAGGGGAACTCTGACCCCAAATGCCTTCTTGTGGCTAAGGGCCTGTCTGTAATAAAGTCATTTTGTATAAAAGAATGTAAAACCAGTTCAACTACAGAAGAAAAACTTCACTATCTAATGCATAATTTTATACATCAAATGTTATGTAAAACACAGGGCTGTACTGAACTCAACATGACCAATGCAATCAGACTGCACAGTCACCGAAATGACCACATGCACAAATTTGTAATGTTTGCCTACACTAATGACCTATATCAGAAACTAAGTCAGAAACTAAGTCCATGAAGCTTGATACTCATATTTAAACACTGGACTAAGTAGCAACTCAAAAAAAATTACCAAATTTCAAGTCGCTTCCTAACCCTGCTGCAGCATACAACACACCCCAAAAACACCCCTCACTGCCTACACGCAGATCTCAGGTAAGAGGAACTCAAGCGTGTCACTTGACAAAATTTCCAATAGAAACGCTCAAGTCTGAAACATAACAAATCTGTTGATATGGTTGGTAGAGCAAATACTGGTTTCATTGACCATCAAAATAAACCAGTGCTAGAAAACATGCAAATTTCCTAGTAATAACTTTGATTTCACACAAAGTGTTGTGGAGTTTTGTTTAACTTACTTTCCACTATTATAAAAGTTTTGAATATAAGTTGCACCTTTGAAGTTGCTGTCTTTCTGAAGAAAAGGTATATATTAACATTTGAGGACTGATACATCAGCCTAACTCTTGGTGAAAACTCTTGGCGAACTCGTGGCAGGTTTAAACGTGTACCCCAGAGACTTACTGCCCGCACATGGCGTACTATTTTTCTCTACCATTGTTAGTCATTTCACCAAGAGTTAGTTTTAGTTGAAGAAATTTTTCAGCCATTAGCATCAACTACTTAGATGTTTCAGTCATTTATTTATTTATTTGAGTAAACGTCTTTTTAATTTTTGAGTAAACACTTATTTCATGACTCAGTTTTTTTTGTCGCCACTAGTATTCTTGACGTCAGTCAGTTTGTTAAGATGTTATGATGTATGAGCTTGTATTACGAAATTTTAATTGTAGTCTTGAGTTTGTTTTTTCTCTGCTGTTACTTCAGCCTTTCAACTTTTCACCTGTAAGCTTTTCTTGCAATTTTCAGGACTGAGGATGCGTAATTTTACGTGAAATCGATTTCCTATTAAAAATTTGCTGATTGATTTCTTGCTTACACCCATCGTGGAAAGTACATACTTAAGTAAAGATTGATGTCACTTAATAATGAGTTCTCCAGCAATGCATCATGGTGCTGCAATCTTCGCAAAAAGAAGAGCGGGTTTATCAGCACAATACTAAATGCTAGCTGGCATTTGATGTCAAAGCAATAACATTGCATTTTAAAGCACAACAAACACATATATCAACTTGTTTTGCAATCACAAGTAAGCAATCACTTGTGACTATACTGCTTTACTATAAACTGAGCTTACATCCTATCCATGTAAAGTCAACTTTATGCGAGTGATGCGACAGGTTGTTCATGAGAGCAGAAAACAGTGTTCTGAAACATTCAGTTACTTTTGGATGACAACTCAGAACTAAACTTTTTTCAATGTCATGACAGTGTAGGCCAATTTTTTAAGTTTGGTTTGAAACAAACGTATACAAAGAAGCAGTTTCAATCAATTGTGAATAATTTGTATTCAAAACAAGCTTTTTATGTGTTAATGAATCGTTTAGTTCTTTGTGAAAACACAATTTCAATAACAGAGTTAATTAAAATAGTTCACCAAACTTTGGCATGTGGCACGAGTCTAAGTTTCAAAATAAAAATTGGCCTGTAAGCAAGTTGGACAACCTTTCATGAGGTGGACATTCACCAGTGGTATGTGCCAAAGTAGAAGTGTCCAGGCTATAAACCACAGCATGCAAATGAAAATGTGGCTTTTTTACTGTTGAGTTTAGCAGACCATTGGAATGACTACCAGGTCAGGAAGGTTGTTCAATGTTGCAAGGTGGGGACATCCATCCACAGGTCACACTTTGCATCATTATTGGTTGAACTAATGAGGTAGGTGTGTACATAACACCAAGCAGGAGCACAATACTCTGTTCTTAAGACAAGGGATAATCTGGCTGTGCATAGCATCGGTGTTCCTGCTCCCATACAACAAGCTCTTTCAGAGTGACGCGGCATGTTAATTTGTTTGCAAAGTGACTCAAGGTGTCGGTGGCATGTGAGCAGGCTTTCCAAAGTAATCCCAAGATATTTGATCTCAGAGCAAAATGGCAGAGGTTTACCATTGAGGCATTCTTAAGCTCATGCCTAGCTTCTTTGTGGTAAAAGACAACTGACACTGTTTTAGTTATGCAGAGCTTTAATTTCCTGGTCTGAAGATATGGTCACCAGATCTTTGGACAGAACCCCATTTATTGACTGCCAGTTTCCATCAGCGATCAGCATGTACAATAGCCAAGGTCATCAGTATGTGCATACTTCTTGGAAACAGTGGTTGGCAAGTCACAAATGTAGACATTGAAAAGTGTGCCTTAACTACAGGTCATCCCAGCTGAAAAAATTCAAGGCTTTGTAATCTGCTGCCCTGCCCAATACTGGTAGTTAGTGTAAAATAGTGGTTCTTAACAAGTTCCATGATCATGCAGACAATGTTCCTGTCAGACAGCAGTCTCACTAGTTTGTAGACGAGGTTGTGATTGCAAAAACAGCTTTTCTACTTGTGTATGCAATGAACAAGCCCAAAAATTTCATCACAAAATGTTAGTCATTATAGGAAGGTCTTGTGTAGTTTGGCACATTCTATTTCATTTATGCTTGTACTGGTGAGAACTTGAACATTTTGTTGAAAAGCAACTGCTGATCATAGCATTACTTTAAAAAGTAGTAATTCATGATTCAGTGATTAGCTGCATAGTAGAGTATATTTTGTCTAGCAATGAATCTATATACATCAATAAAACCTCCTACAAAGCAAAGAGTCACACAAAACTAAACAAGTGCATGGAGTACAGTACGTTATCATGAAGGTTTACTTCTCTCATGCATTTTTCACTGACAAAACATTTCACAAGCATAGTCTATCTTTGTTGTGTTTGGATAAACTCACATTTTCTTAGCGATTCAATTATGTTTTGACCTTCACATTTTCCAAGCTCTTTTTCCATCAAATTCCCAAATAGATTCACTTAGTTTATTGGAACATCCATGCAGAAACTGATTCAGCACAGTTTGGCAAAGAGATTCAGGATTGGATAAAACAACGCATGTACTGAGGCCTCTTAGCACAACATATGGACACTATATATGGGACAAACTGCTATCGATTACTGCTTCTACATAAACGTTGTCTTTACACTTACACTGCACTTTCAGCATTCATGTCACTTATTGGTGACAGACATTTTTGGCAAACTCATTCCAGCATCACAATATGTGTATCACTTTCTTAGAAATTCTGTGAGCATCATTTGTATAGTGTTAACTGCGCTTTCATACAAGCAGTCTTTGGTGCATGCCTTCATGCACCACGTACCTGTTGCACGCCAGATGCTGTCTGCAACCACTGTTAGGATAATATGCATTGTGTTTGCATGTTGCTGTTAACATTTAAGCAATCTGTGGTTGTATGTTCTTGATAACATTAACAAACATGCAATTCATAAGGTAGTGTTTTTTGTTGTTGTTCCTCTCATCTGTTTCATATTTTCAGCTAAACAGACCTTTAATTTTAGCTTGTGTCGCACTGCAATGCTGAGTAAACCCCATTTACACTAAAAAGACTTGTTACCATAAAAATTTAGTGACAACTTTAACATAGATGTTTAATAGAACAGTCTTCAACAACTCAACAGGTGAAAAATAACTAGTTAGATTCTACCAAAATTATATATAATTCAACAAAACTGTAAATATATGATTCTGTTAACCCATTAGCGCCCATGGTCCTTTTTTAAGCACCAGGTCATTTTTAATGAATTTCTAAGCGCTTTCAAGTTTGGTTTGTGATGATTATCCTAGGTTAAAGTATATTTCAAAGTTTTAGATAATTTGGGAAAAAATTGGAAGCACTGGATCATTTTATAGCAGCGAAAGTTTGCTTGTCAATGATCTGCAACATTTGGTAAGTTCAAAAGAATCGTTTTGATTGGCAAAAGTGGCAAAATATGATTATTTTTGGTTTTATTGTTGGGTAATGTCTCTAGTTTCATATTTTTATAATGTTTCTTGCAAATTCGTCGACAGTTTACTTCTGGGGTAGCTTGGGGTTTGGTCCTTTTTTTAGGATCATGGGTGGGCATACAGATGACCATGGGCATACAGACTTGATCTTTAGCTTGATATGCATAGTGGTGATCTCATCCTCATTATGTGTGAGTTCTGAGTGCTGGGGAGAAAGTAAGAATGATTTTTGGTTCTTAAATTAAAATTTTTTGAATAGTTATATCTTTTTCCTGTTATGGACAGCACTTACGAACTTATTTCTTGACTAGGCTAGGTGTAATCTATTGTTTGGTAACATGTGAGTAGTCATATGTTGTATGTTATAGCTCATAGTAGCCTGTTATGAATGAACATGTTGACTTCGTTTCACTCATAAGGGTAGTGAATGTGGATAGCCTATTCAATGTTTCTTGGGTGCAGTGTATGAATGCCCACGTCTCCTTTTATCAGTCATAATCCTGCGTAGTTGCAGTAATACATTTCGCATTATCAACTTTACTTTGCATATACTTTTATATCGTAATCACTGTTTACTTTGCTTGATGCTATTATGAATGAGTACACTCCCATTAGAAGATCCTATACATTGCAAGAGGCTATAGGCTTCAATCAAGAAAATCCTCTACCATAAAATAAGGAACACATCGATGTGATCGAAACACCTCCCACACCAGATGACCAAACGGATGTCAAAGATTTTGATGATGATGTGATAGGTGGTGAGGATTTATATCCCACATTCCTCCCTGCTGAAGTTCCTAGCCCGTTTGAACTTCACCAGTACACTTATGAAGAGAAACTTGTTAGTGATGCACTACCAAAAAAGAAAAAGAAAATGCAAAAGGTGAGTTGGAAGATAAAGTACCCAGTTTATACTAAACTTCTCCCAGGATTGGATGGTGCAGATCAGGGGAAACAGAAAATCAAAGATATTTTGCATGACAAAAACCCTGTGGAAATACTTGAATTGTTTTTCACCTATGTTTTTCACCCTTTTCAACGATCATGAGATCTACATTGACAATTTTTTACCAGCTATGACCTTCTGTCTCATATGTGGTCTCTTGACATGAGGGTAACAGGAACTGGTAAGTCAAACAAGACAGGAAAATGCCCTCAGAAGGAAGACAAAGCAATGAAAAAGAAACACGTCGCATGTGGTGACATGGACTATAGATTTCATGATGAAGAGAAGATTTTGTTCGTAAAGTGGAATGATACCATCCTGGTCACTGTAGAGACAAACTACCAAAGTGTTGAGCCAATTGCAACTGCCAAAAGGTGGTCAGCGTCTTTGAAACAAAAAATTCCAAGCTCCCAGCCACATTTTATGGCAAAGTACAATAAATTTATGGGTGGGGTTGACCATCTTGACTGGCTGGTACAAAAATACCGCATTGGTATAAGATCGAAAAAATGGCACTTCAATCTTTTCACCAATTGCTTGGGTGTTGCATTGGTAAATGCTTGGATCTTGCATTCAATGGTCACAAGAAAACAATGACACTGTTGAGCTTCAGGTACTATGTCACCAAAAGCTTCAGTCAGCTTCTGACCCAAAATTTGCTGGTCTTCCAAAAATTTTGTTTTCCAACATAATGATGGCAACAGGACCATCTCCAACAGGCCATATTCTAGAAAGAACTGTAGGTGACAAGCAAAGTAAGCGCACGGCTTGCAAAAAGAGAGCAGAAAGTGTGACGTTGGTCTGCACATGGGCAAATGTTATGAAAATTGGCATAGTCGATAAATGCTTGAGGAATTTGCTTTGCTTGTTTGCTGTTTTGTTTGTTCATTGTTGCTTTAGCCAATTTCGAAACTGCTGATTGAATTACACTTTTTATTGATTAATTTTACAATGCACATGCTATATTGATGCAGATCTGCAGCAGGAACAGTGGAAGAGAATTAATAAAAAAATCTAACAAAAGTGCTTCAAGTGCCCGTGGTCCTAAAAAACAGACCCAAACTTGTGACCCAATTTTTTCACCCTAATTTGATCCAGAATTTTTTTATCATAGCCTTTTATTAGCCAATATTTACCAAGGAATTATGCAAAAATAAACAAAAAAAAATTGGGGCACTAACATAGCTGAAAATCATATTCATTTTCAATTGAGTGAAAATAAGCCAATTCTCAACAGACTATATCGGTTGTTACTTAGTCTTTCTGGGTTTCCTTTTTGTCACATCACTTTTATCAATGCAATGCAATGGTTCACAAATCGTTTTTAGTGACACAGTCAGAATAATCTAAATGACTTAGAAAACTTCATAATAAAAAATGCTTATATACAGAAGTCGAAATACTTCGTACAAAATGCTTTGTGTTCAAAATCAATGGCTACAAAGATAAATTTATATTATATACTAAATTCTATTGCTACATTAGCTGTAAGGTTTTCAGTATAAAACAAAAAATCATTTCTATAGAGTTATTACAATATTTTTGGTTCCGGCTAGATTTTTGGCCTCATAAGTTTATTTCTGGCCAATTCTGATGCAACAACTGCAAATCTTGATTTTGGCACATCCTTAAACAAAAAATACCCAGTGTTTTTAGTGTGTTTAACATAGCAAGTGCCAAAAATTATATATTTGTTCATCTGTTGAAATGTCAATACGTTATATGTCTTTTCTACAAAAAGGTACATATTTATGGCCTATAAAATTTTTTTCAAGAAAGAAACAACTGATGTTTTTCAGTTGTTTCAACACAACACTGAACAAGCCTACCATACATTATAATACACTTTAATATAAGGGTGTGACTCTAGTTATAGTAAAGCTTTCGATAATCATGCACAATAAAACATGAAATGACAAAAGGTAGTGACTATTCATCTGCGTCACATGACGCCGTTCAAAAAAATGTTCAGTTTACCATTCAAGCGGCAACGACATCGTAGCATAATGAATGTGTTTTAGTTCTCCTAAGCCATAAGTTTTTGGTTCAGCTCTCACCTTGGCAACTTTTGTTTTGGTAGTAGTGGTTTTAAGGTTCCATTCATGAGACCACTTTTTTTCTTTTTTTAAAAGTTTCCAAACTTTTGGATCAGGGATAAGGTTTAGGGATTCGGCTTAGGGGTGAGGTTTAGGCGTAAACTCAGTGTTAGGTTAGCGTTAGATTAGCATTATGTTAGCATTAAGGTTACGGCTACAGTGAGGGTTAGACTTTAGATTTACCTTTTAGGTTTAGTATTCTACCAAGCCTACTGCACACTCGTTGTGCATTACTGTAATGTTACAAATGGTGGACAAATAAGGTTTCAAATATGAAGGTCCACGAGTGGACCTGTAGCCACTGCCATAACAAAAACATCAAAAAACAAACACCAAGTATCAAGAAAATAATACTTTTCCAATGATGCCTCCAATCTCTTTTCCAACCATCAGCATTCGAACTGTAACGATGACATCTCCATCATGAGCCATATTGCAATAGATATACAACAGAGACCACAAATTTATTCATACACTACGATAATTGCTTGATAAATACATAAAAGCAACTGTTCAGGCTGCACAAACTGCGTTTAGCAACTTTAATTAAACAGAAGAGAAAAATAGGCCCAGAATTTCTTCAACATTTGAATGAGTTCTTATTCACTGCTAGGCAGCACTAAATCTCAGGACAGGTGTAGAGCCAAGGTTGCCAAAGATACTTCTCTTGCCAAGGGACCAAATCTTGCCCAAACACAAGCCAAAAAAGATCCCAACTCTAAGACAAGAGAAGGGCCTGGGACCAAGAAATGGATACTACTTTTTCCTGATTTATCATCAGTTACAAAGTCACAACAACAATTACAGGCTCTAGCTTTGCAGCTGGCTGTTTGAGGAATCTCCTGCCTGGTTTTGCCATCTTCTTGCAATGATTCAAGCTTGTACTTATCATTCAGCAATAATTGTAAAGCCAAGCAGTGACCCACACCAAGCAAATCGATCGCAATTTATTGCGTAAGGACACTAGTTTCCTATGTATTACACATCTTCAGTCCTACGTGAAAGTCGACGTATGAAACAAAAAGAAAAAATTACACACTGTTACAAGGATCAAAACTCAAGATTACAAAAATTGAGCATGATTATTACAATCTCTCCACTAAACACAGCTACAACACTGTTCAACGAACCAGATCGTAACGGCCATTCGGCACTTCTGATTGACAAAAAATACTTTCCGCGTTTAGCGTGGTTTCTGTCTCAGATGATCATGTGGTTAACAACAGACCGTAACGTGCAGCGAAAAAAGTCTAGCATGCCAACTCAAGTTAGTTCGGGCAGAAATGTGAAAAGGAGTAATTCGGTAAAAAACGTTTACACTACACTTGCGGTACAATAAACTATTCAGTTTTTCCATGCAAAAATTTCAAGCAACAATTCGTAAGTAATTCCACTGTCTTTCAAAGTTAAAACGATATTCTGGCGGCAACAAATCGGCTGGAGCTATTGTGCCGGCAGTCAAAGATTTGGTCTCGTGGCATGACGCAATACAAAGAAATAGGTCACTTTGTCAGGAAAACGCTTTCCTGCTCGTGGTGTAATGGTTAGGTGTTGTAGCTGCTATGCCCTTGGTTTACGGTTCGACTCTCGCCTTGCCGACTTTCGGTTTCTTTTTTTTCTTTGCTTTTTTCCAAGATTCGCTCAGGTGTTACGTTTAGGGATTAGTGTTGTTAGGTTAGGATTAGGGATAGCTTAGTGTTAGGTTAGGGTTAGGTTAATTAATGTTTTAGCAATTAGCTTAGTGTTAAGTTAGGGATACGTTAGGTTAGGGTTAGCTGAAGGCTACGATTAGGGTACCAAAGTTACGTGAGCCGGCAGTCGTCTAGCCGGCAGTAAATAAAACGGATCCGGCAAAATACCGCTAAAAATGCAGGCTGGATGTGACGGCTGAC